>VFQT010000078.1_pt1 | contig 153139 bp, 126 predicted proteins | sample 3512381 | NCBI WGS metagenome assembly VFQT01 (sample SAMN10412376, study PRJNA504923) | tailings metagenome | isolation source: Relicate 2 Philex TSF3 active mining site | place: Philippines: Tuba, Benguet | collected 2017-08-29
CTCTCCAAGTCGCTGTACTGCGTCGTGAACAGCGCCGTGCTGAACGACACCGTCGTGTCTTCATTGCCCGCCACCGCCACCGCTCCCAACACAGGCGCGTCGTTCACGGCGTTCACCACGATGGTCACAGCCTCAACCGTGGAGTTGAGCACACCGTCGCTCACCCGGAAGGTGAGGGTGTCGGCGCCGGAGAAGTTGGCGTTCGGGGTGTAGGTGGAGGTCCCCACATTGTAGGTACCGTTGGTCGGGCTCGCCACCAGCGAGGCGACCACCGAGTTGGTGTCGGCATCGGTTCCCGACAAGGTGATCACCACGGCTGTGTCTTCCAAGGTGGTCACCGACTGGGCCACCGCGAACGGAGCGTCGTTGACAGGGGCCAGGGTCATCGTGACCAGCGCACCGTTGGCACCCTTGGGTGAGGACATCAGCCCATCGGAAGCCGAGACGCGGAATGCCACGGGACCGTTGGCGTTGAGCGCCGGCTCGTAAGTCAAACCACCCAGATTGGCGACCGTGATGACCTGGCCCACCGCGGCCGGGGCTCCGGCGACCTTGAGGTTGCCGGTGGTCGGCAACGTTTCGATCGTGTAGCTCACAGCGGGTTTGTTGACCAAGCCGTCCACCGTGCTGTAGGCGCCCGTGAAGGTCGGGGCCGTGAAGGTGAAGGTGGTGTCTTCGGTGCCGCCGACGTTGATGTTGGCCAGCGCCGGAGCGTCATCCACCGGGGTGACCACCACCTTGAACTGGCTCAAGGGATTGGCCGGGGCGTTGTCCACGCCGCCATTGGCGGTACCACCATCATCCCTCACGGTGATGGTCACCGTGGCGGTGCCGTTGGCATTGGTCGCCGTGGTGAAGGTCAAAGTGCCGTCGGCCGCGATCGCGGGCTGCACCGAGAACAGACCGTTGTTGTCGTTGCTCAACACATAGCTGATGGCCTGGCTCGCTTCGTTGGCGGGGCCCACCGAGGTGGCCGTGAAGTAGTTCTTGTTGGTGAAGGAGATACTGTCTTCAGCCACGGTGAAGGTCGTGGGCACCAGCTCATCGAGCGAGGTGTAGATCAGACCTCCGTCCACCACAGCGAACAGATCGGAGCCATCGGCCGAGGCGGCCACGGCGTACCACTTGCGGTCGCTGTCGCGGGCCACCCAGGTGACACCGGAGTCGGCCGAGGTGTAGAGCTTGCCGCCGTAGGTGCTGGCCACCAATTCAGTGCCGTCAGCCGAGGAGGCCAATGCGCTCCAGAAGCGGGCGCCGGATCCGGCCTGCGCCGTCCAGTTGGTGCCGCCGTCGGCCGAGGTGTAGATGAAGCCGTTGACCTCGGCCGCAGCCAGTTTGAGGCCGTTGCTCGACGAGGCCACCGCGGTCCACAAGCGGTTCTCGGAGGTGCGGGCCACCCAGTTGGTGCCCACATCAGCCGAGGTGTAGATGCCGCCGCCATTCACCACGGCCACCAGGTTGGTGCCGTTGCTCGACGAGGCCACTGCGCTCCAGGTCCGGGCGCTGTCGCGCGCCGTCCAAACCAGGCCGCTGTCGACCGAGTTGTAGATCTTGCCATTGTATTCGGCGGCGACCAGCTTGCTACCATCGGCCGACGAGGCCACCGACTGCCAGCGACGGACGCTGTCACGGGTCGTCCAAGTCGCACCAGAATCGGTGGAGGTGTAGAGCTGACCGGCTTCCACGGCGGCGACCAACTTGGAACCGTCGGCCGAGGATGCCACCGACTGCCAATTGCGGGCGGTGTCGCGCGCCGTCCAGGTTAGACCGGCGTCGGTGGAGGTATAGAGATTACCGCCGTCCACGCCGGCGACGAGCTTGTCGCCATTGGCCGAGACGGCGATCGCTTGCCAAGCCCGGTTGCCGGATCCGCTTTGGGCATACCAGGTGATGCCGGCCACATTGGTGACCACCACCAGTGTGGCGCTGGGTGCATCGTTGACCAACAGTACGCTGAAGTTGACGGTGGTTTCCGGAGCACTCAAACCGGCACCAGACTCAGTGGCCACCACCTTGAAGGGCTTGGCACCGAAGTCGTCGGCCACCGGGGTGTACTTGAGGTTGGCCAGATCGGCCACGGCGATGACCTGGTTCACGGTCACCGGCGTCGAACCGAGGCTCAACACGCCGTTCACCGGCAAGGACTTGATCGTAACGTTGCCCAGCGGGTCGTTCTCGGCATCCACGAACCCGCCCGTGAACTCCGCTACGGCGAAGGTGCCCACGTTGTCTTCACGGGTAGTCTTGGTGAGCGAGAACGACGGGGTGTCATTCACACCGGTGATGTTGACCGTCAGGGTGGCCGTGTTGGAGAGGCCACCATCCGAAACGGTGACGGTGAACGACTCGCTGGTGTTGGCAGCCAAGGCATTGATAGCCGTGTTGTTCGGGGTGAACGTGTAGGCACCGGTCGAGGTGTTGACCTCCAACGTGCCGTAGGTGCCCACCTTGGTGGACTTGCCGCCGGCCACCGTGCCGCCGGTGATGCCGTAGGTGAAGGTGGCGCCGGTGTCGCGATCGCTGCCCAACAACGTACCAGTGCTCGCCGAGAAGGTGTCCGCCGCAGCCGTATCGGTGATGGCAATGGCCGTCGGGGTGGCCAAGGCCGGGGTGTCGTTGGCGGCGGTGATGTTCACGGTCAAGGTCGCCGTGGCCGAGAGGGCGCCGTCGGACACGCTCACGGTGAAGGACTCGCTGGTATTGGCGGTCAGAGCGTTGATGGCCGAAGCGTTCGGAGCAAAGCTGTAAGCGCCGGTGGCGGAGGTCACGGACAACGTCCCGTAGGTCCCGATCTTAGTGACGGTGCCCGAGTTGGCAGTGCCGCCCGTGATGCCGTAAGTGAGGTTAACGGAATCGATGTCCGCACCCGACAGGGTTCCCGTCTGGGCCGAGAAGGTATCGTCAATGGCCGTGTCGGTGAGCGCGATGGCCGTCGGCGGCGTCAGCGCCGGGTCGTCGTTCACTGCGTTGACGGTGACGGTCACCGTCTTGGTGGCGGAGTCAACCGATCCATCATTGGCCTTGAAGGTGAAGGTGACCACACCGTTGGCATTGGCAGCCGGAGCGAAGGTGACCTTGTTACCGGTGACCGTACCCAGAGAGCCGGTAGCCGGGGTTGGGGGGGTAACGACTGAGAAGGTCAGTGTATCGCCTTCGGCATCCGTAGCGACCAAAGTGATCTCCTTGGCCGTATCTTCGTCGGTGCTTGCGGAGACGTCGGATGCCACCGGAGCGGTGTTGTTCAGCGTGTTGAACGTGGCCACCGAGCTGTAGCTGGTGCCGGCCGCGTTGATCGCATACGCCTTGAAGCTGTAGCCGGTGTTCAGGGTCAAGCCGGTGGCACCAACCGTGAAGACACCGATGGTGCCGCCGCTCACGATCTTGGTGACGCCCGTGCCGTTGATGGCCGGATTAGCGTTGTCGGAAGTCTTGGAGACCACCACACCGCGCTCTATGATGCCAAGGCCTGCGTCTGTTGTGACATTACCACCCAAAACCGATGAATTAATCGTTATCGCAGTAGCAGTCGGAACCGATCGGAGATTTGGGTAAAACGAAAATGCGGGTAAGCTGACGGTGAAGCTTCCCGGCCAGCTAGGATAATTTAGGGTCGTTATACCGTTTTGAGTCGACCCGGAAAAAGAACCCTGGGATCCAGTGATAGTTACTTTTACAACCCCAGTTTGACCATTTGCAAGAACACCAGCATGAACCGCCGCTGCGCCGATGGCAGAATCGTCCGTATACGGTGAAGAACCCCATACAGTGCCGCTTGTTGAGCCGGTTACGCGATAATAGTAAGAATTACCTAGATCGCTTTGATGCGATAATGGAGAAACGGTCTCGATTGGAACACTTTCCCCAACTGTCTCAATTGCAGAGTGGACGGTACTAAAGGTGGCCAGTGAGCCAAGAAGGACTATCAACAGGATAATGCGAATCATGCGGGGTTGGACAAACGCTATTGGCAATCTATGGACCAGAAGAGCTAAATTTTGCATCGTGTCCCCGGGATTCATAGTCCACCTCAACCCCAAACAGAGTCGACCTCCAGTATCCTGTGATTCCGTTCTCGTTGTCATGATGATTTCGTAATGCATTCTTATCCGACCGTATAGCCATCCGGCCCTGTTTGACCGCACCTTTATCAGAGCCGAAACGAACAATTTGGCGTCAAGTTGCCTAGGAGATGCGAAATTTACAACTGTTTTGTAAGATTTTTTAACAAGATTATGCGGTATTTCGACCTGAGATTCGTCGCTCTCTCATGGCTCGTTGTATGTAGCCACCGCCGGACTTTCGGCATCCTGCTCGGCATGGGTACTCCGGTGGCGGCGGGCCGTTCGAGAATCAAGGCCAACTTGGGTGGTGTCATCGAGCTACTGAGGCCTGTGATGCAGGGGGAGCTCCGCGTGACCGCGATCTTTTCCTCGGACGGGGCGCTTTCCCCGAATGCGCCAGGCAAGGGACCGCTCGGGGATTAGTCCCTACCTTGCAGGTTTTCGTAGGGACAGGCCGGCTACGGCTCAATGACTCAATCTTTCCCAGCCTAGACCAGTACTGCCCAACTCACCGTGTAGCCCCCGGATATGGCAGGTCATCGGGGGTAGATACCATCCCGGACGTTGTTGCTCAGTTCGGGCACGTCATCGCGTTTGCGCTCGTCGTTGGGGTAGTGCTCCATCCGGTTCAACGACACGTAATACAACCCACCTGATCGTCACGGTTGCGGACCAGTACCTGCGGGATCGCCCGGGAGACGAACTCGGCGATGGGCGCGGTCGCAACGAGTTGCGGCGTCACCACCAAGGCTATGAGGATGAGGGCGCTCGAGGCGAAGGTGTCGAAGTCCTTGCCCTCGACCACGTCATCGATCCGGCGATCCAGTTCGACCACATCTTCATCAAATTCGAGGATGAGGAAGGTCCAATTGAGCGACATCAGGATGCGGTTGGCGGTGTTGAGGACGTAGCCCGAGTCGCCGGAGGTCAGAACGTGGCCGTCGCTGATCTCATCGACTTGGATGAAATCCTTCACCGAAAGCATCTGGCGCGAGGCCTCCTTGAGGATCTTCCGCTTGGCGTCCGGATCGGAGGTCTGGAGCAATCCATCAAGGGCCGAGGGAGCCTCGTCGCCCGCGCTGACAAAGCTGATCTTCTTCAATTCACCCGCGCCCCATTCCCGGTTCTTGAAGATCTTCAGGCGATTGATCCGAAGGGCGAAGAACTGCGCGGTGGTCGGGAGTTTGGGCTTGGGCCGGGGGGCAGCATTGGCCGCGGAACCGTCCAGGGTGGTTTTGGACTTGGGCATCACCCCTTCATCGGGGGATGTGGCCTACGGGTTTAGAAGCCGGACCGCTAAGTGATTGCTCCCTACCTCGGAAGTGCTCGGGAACTCCAGAGACTCTTCGAAAAACCCCGGCCGTCTCACCGCAGGCAACCTATTCAGATCCGGCCTACGGCTCGCTGCTCCATCAGGAACTGGCCGGGACTTCGCACTCGAAGACCATAAACCCGGGCACCTATGACCCTCTGGAAATCATGCTCATCCAGGGTGAGCAGCACCTCCGCTTGGGCCCCCAATGCGGAGAGGAGGACGGGACGATCCTTGGCTTTCGGAAAGACCAGCACCTGGTCGAACACGAGTTCTATGGAAACCAATTCGAGACGAAGGCTCAGGGATGATCTCCAGTAGTGAGTCGCCTTCGGACCGAGTTTGCAGAGGTTGCGAACCGCTTCATCCACGCAGTACGGCGACGAGAGCAGCCTCCAACCTTGGGCCCGCGCATTCAGAAACAAAAAGCGCGATGCGCCGTCGGCGGAACCGGCCGCGGCCAACAGGACGCTCGTGTCGAGGAACAACCTCACTGCTTGGGGTTTTCCCGAGGCTTGCGCGCAAACGCCTTCATCTCGGCTTCATCGCGGGAAATCCACCGAGCCAACTGCGCCTGCGTGATATCGCGCACCGGAATGGCAGCGGCGGGTTGCAAAAAGAGGCCACCTTCCCGTTCTTCGACAATCACCAGGGGATTGTCGACGCCTTCAAGGCCGAGTTTCCGCCGAAGTGCTGGTGGCAAGGTGAGACCGCCGCGCTTGTTGATCGCCAGTGTTGTCGTCATGCCGCAACACTGCATTGCGGCATTGCGGATTTCAATCTTGGCGGCGGCGTTTCCATGGGAATGGCCATCCCGCACGACGGCCTCGTGATCGGGGAGTCCCCGCGGACGGTGCCCGGGGGTGGCCGACGACCTGCCGACTGACTTTCTGCAACCAGGATTTACATTGGGTCCGACTTTTTGTAAAAACTGATTTCATGATCTTGCGACCGTTCTGGCTCCAACGGATCGAGCAGTGTTGGCAGAAAGCTCCGATCGTCTGGCTTTCCGGGGTGCGTCGGGCAGGGAAGACCACGTTGGCGACCGGCCTGACCGACAGCCAATACCTGAATTGCGACCTGCCCTCCGTCCAGCAACTCCTTGCCGATCCCGAGGCGTTCTATCGCTCGGTCACCCGATCACGACTGGTCCTGGATGAAGTCCACCAACTGCCCGACCCCAGCCGCTTTCTGAAAATCGGCGCCGACGCGTTCCCTCAACTCAAGATCCTCGCCGCGGGATCGTCGACGCTCGCGGCGACTCGCAAATTCCGGGACAGCCTCACCGGCCGCAAGCGCAACGTCCACCTGGTTCCGGTACGACACGACGAGTTGAGCGCCTTCGGTATCGCAGATCCACGGCATCGACTCCTGCGCGGTGGCCTGCCCCCGGCGCTGCTGTCTCAGGAATACGATCCGGGGTTCTACTCGGAATGGCTCGACTCGTATTACGCTCGGGATGTTCAAGAGCTGTTCCGGGTCGAGAAGCGGACGGGCTTTCTCAAGCTCATCGAAGGCGTCCTGCGCCTCAGTGGCGGTCAGATGGAGGCGACAACACTTTCGACGCTCTGTGGACTGAGCCGGCCCACCCTCATCAACTATTTGGATGTGCTCGAACTGACCCATGTCGCCCTTGTCGTTCGGCCCTATTCGGGCGGAGGCCACCGCGAGCTCGTGCGCCAACCCAAGATCTACGGTTTCGACACGGGTTTCGTGGCCTACGCCCGTGGTTGGACCGATCTTCGCCCGGAAGACTGCGGGCTGCTGTGGGAACATGTGGTCCTGGAACACTTGATCTCGGATCCAAGCGAACCCGAAGTATTGTACTGGAGGGACAAGGACCGCCACGAGATCGACTTCGTAGTCCCTGGCGCTCGAGGCTCGGCACTGGCGATCGAGTGCCAATGGAATGCCTCGGGGTTCGACCCCAGGAATCTCAAGAAGTTCCGCGAGCTCCATCCGGAGGGGAGGAATCTGGTCATCGCAGCCAACGTTTCGGAAGCCTACACCCGGGATGTGGGAGGTCTCTCCGTCACGTTCACCGGACTCGACGGTCTGGAGCTCTGATCCCCGATACTGGCGGGCCGCGGTATGGAGACTGGCCAAGGGGTGCGGAGCGGTTCAGTCTGGCGGTGAATGATCCCCCGTATTCTGTCGATGACCGGCGCTGGGCTTCATGCCATGGGCTTGTGGATCTTCTGGATCCGCCTCGGGCTGGCGCTGACGGCGGGCGTTGCGATCTCCGCCCACGCCGACCCGATCACCTTGCACACCCGCTGGCGCACGGGTTCAACGAACCTGGCCGAAGCGACTTCTCAGGAAGGCACCGTGACCTGGGAGGCCTCGCGGACGGCCGTGGTGGTGTGCGACATGTGGGACCAGCACCACTGCCCGGATGCCACCGAGCGCGTGGGTGAAATGGCGCCGGCCATGAACGAGGTGCTGCTCGCCGCACGAGCCCAGGGCATGCTCATCCTCCACTGCCCCAGCGACACGCTGAAGTTTTATCAGGATCACCCGGGCCGGAAACTCGCCCAAGCAGCCCCGCCGGTGAAGACCGCGGTAGCCCTTCAGAACTGGTGTTCGCGCATGACCGACCGCGAGGCCCCGCTGCCCATCGACGACTCCGACGGCGGCTGCGATGGATGCCCGGAGTGTCCCGGCTACGGCGCTTGGACCCGGCAACACCCGGCGCTGGAGATCCGCGAGGGCGACGCCATCACCGATTCGGCCGAAGCCTTCTACCTGATGCGTCAGCGCGGCATCACCAACGTCATCATCATGGGGGTGCATATCAACATGTGCGTGCTGGGCCGACCCTTCGCCATTCGCCAGATGGTCCAGCAAGGCCAGAACGTGGTGCTCATGCGCGACATGACCGACTCCATGTACAACCACCGCAAGGCGCCCTACGTGTCGCATTTCCGCGGCACCGAACTGGTGGTGGAGCACATCGAGCGCTTCTGGTGCCCCAGCATCACGCGCACCGACTTCACCGGAAAGCCGGCCTTCCGCTTCGCCGGCGATGTCCGCAAGAAGATCGCCCTGGTGATCGGCGAGAACGAGTACCAGACCTGGGAAACGCTGCCCGCCTTTGCGCGCGAGCACCTGGTCTCGCGCGGCTATACGATCGCCCCGGTGATGGCCTCGCCCCGCGAGGGAGACCCGGAGTTCCAGAACATCGAGGCGCTGCGCGACGCCGACCTGGTGGTGGTGAGCACCCGCCGGCGGACGCCACCGCAGCGCCTCATCGACTTGCTGAAGGCGCACGTGACCGCAGGCAAGCCGGTCGTGGCGCTGCGCACGGCCAGCCACGGGTTCGATGCCAAGCCGCAGCGCCCGGGCGACGCCGCCTGGCCGACCTTCGACACCGACGTGCTGGGCCTCAAGTACGGCGGGCACTACAACAACAAGCCCCCGACGGGCCCGCGCACGATCATCGAGGGCATCCCGGGCCAGGGTTCCCACCCGGTGATGACCGGAGTGGCCGCTGCACGGCAAATCACGCCCTCGCACCTGTACAAGCAGTCGCAGCAGGCCGACACGGTGGTGCCCCTGATGCAGGGCCGGGTGGAAGGGCAATCCACACTGGAGCCGGTGGCCTGGGTGAACACCGCGCAGGGCCGGCGGGTCTTCGCCACCTCGCTCGGAGGCCCGGAAGACTTCGCCACGGCCTCGTTCCGTCGCCTGCTGCTCAACGGCATCCTGTGGTGCCTGCGCGATCCGCTGCCGCCGGCCGAGGCTCCGATCGCGGGCAAGGCGATCGTGCCGGCCCCGAAAGAAACCTCGACCACGCCAGCGCCCCGTCCGACCCCCTCGGCTGGGTCCACCTCTCCGGCATCGACCGGCACAGCAGCCAACCCGGTGGCCAGCCCGGTGGCGATTCCGCCCGCACCCGCACCCGATCTGCCGCAGGAGGCGCCCGCCGGAGCACTCAGCCCTGCGGATTCGTTGGCGCGATTCAAGGTGGCCGACGACCTCGAATGGGAACCCTTGCTGGCCGAGCCGCAGATCACCCAGCCGGTCTTCCTCAACTTCGACGAACGCGGACGGATGTGGGTGGTGGAGTACCGCCAATATCCCTCGCCCGCGGGCCTCACGCGCATCAGCCGCGACAGCGTGTGGCGCTCGGTGTACGACAAGGTGCCGCCGCCGCCGCCCCATCACTTTCCGGGCAAGGATCGCATCAGCATCCATGAAGACACCGATGGTGACGGCCGCCTCGATCGGCATTCGGTGTTCGTCGAGGGCTTGAACATCGTGACCGCCGTCGAACGGGGTCGCGGTGGCGTGTGGGTATTGAACCCGCCCTACCTGCTCTTCTACCGCGATGCCAATGGCGACGATGTCCCGGACGGCGACCCGGAGGTGCGGCTCTCGGGCTTCGGGCTCGAGGATACCCACAGCGTGGCCAACTCGCTGCGCTGGGGCCCCGACGGATGGCTGTATGGAGCCCAGGGTAGCACGGTGACCGGGAATGTGTGGGTCCACGGGGCCGACGGGAAGCCGTTGAATGCCAAGGCCGTGTATTCGCAGGGCCAGAACCTCTGGCGCTACCATCCCGAACGCCGGATCTATGAGGTGTTCTCGGAGGGTGGGGGCAACGCCTTCGGTTGCGAGATCGACAGCCGCGGACGCCTCTTCTCGGGCCACAATGGCGGCGACACGCGGGGCTTCCACTACCAGCAGGGGGCCTATCTCCAGAAGGGCTTCGAGAAGCACGGGCCGCTCTCTAATCCCTACGCCTTCGGGTACTTCCCGGCCATGGCCCATGACCGCATCCCCCGCTTCACGCATACCTTCGTCATCTACGACCACGGCGCGCTGCCCGATCGGTATGCGGGCCGACTCTTCGGCGTGGAGCCGCTGCAGGGTCGCATTGTGATGAGTGAGATCACGCCCGAGGGCTCGACCTTCCGCACCCACGACCTCGGCCATCCGGTCACCAGCGACGACCGGTGGTTCCGGCCGGTGGACATCAAGGTCGGGCCCGATGGAGCCCTGTACGTGTGCGACTGGTACGACCAGCAGGTGAACCACTTCCGCAACCACGAGGGGCGGATGGATGCGGAGAATGGCCGCATCTATCGGCTGAAGGCCAAGGGGGCGCGCCCGGTGAAGACACCCGACTTCGGCAAGGCCACCGCGGCTCAACTGATCCAGGCCCTGGAAGCCACCAATCGCTGGACGCGGCAGACGGCGTTGCGACTGCTGGCCGACCGGAAGGATACGTCACTCGTCGCACCGTTGACCGAAGCCCTGTTCCGGAGCCGAGGTCAGACCGCGCTCGAAACGCTCTGGGCCCTGAACCTCAGCGGAGGGTGGACCGAGGCGTTGGCGCTGCGGGCCCTGGCCCATCCGGAGGCCGCCGTGCGCGAGTGGACCGTGCGTCTGGCGGGAGACTCCCGCACCGTGTCCGAGCCCATGGCCCGGGCGTTGGTGGCGCTGGCCACCCATGAACCCGACCTGAGCGTGCGCACCCAACTGGCCTGTACGGCTCGGCGACTGCCGGCACCGTTGGGGCTGCCCCTCGTCGCTGCCCTCACAGGCCGCAGCGAAGACGACGCCGACCCCCGCCAACCGTTGCTGCTGTGGTGGGCCATCGAGGCGCAGGCCGAGAGCGATCCCGACGCGGTGCTGGCCCCCTGGAAGGATGGGGATTTCTGGCGACGGCCGTTGGTCGAACATCACCTCATCGAACGCATGGCCCGGCGCTGGGCCCAAGCAGGAACCCAGACCGACCTGCTGCGCTGCGCCCGATTGTTCGAACTCTCCCCCGGCGCGGCCCACAGTCGGCGGTTGGCGGCAGGTCTCGAACAGGCGGCCAAGGGTCGGGCCTTGTCGGGACTGCCCGAGGCGCTGCGGCGAGCAATGGCACGCCACGGCGTGGGCTCGTCGGCGTTCGCGATCCGGCAAGGCGATCCGGCCGCGATCGCCGAGGCGCTCAAGACGGTGGCCGACGAAACCGCGAACCGCGCCGAACGGTTGGAATACCTCGGCGTGCTGGCCGAGGTGCGGGTGCCGGGAGCGGTGCCGGCCTTGTCGAAGGCCTGCCGCGGGATCGTGAAGGACGATGCGCTCAGGCAAGCCACGCTCACCGCCCTGGCCACCTACGACGACCCGAAGATCGCCCAGGTGGTGCTGAGCGTGTATCCCGGCCTGGGTCCGCTGTCACTGCCCACGGCGCAGGCGCTCCTGGCCAGCCGGCCGGCGTGGGCGAAGGCCTACGTGCAGGCCATCGCGCGCAAGCCATCGGGTTGGGCCGCGCCGGCAATCCCACCTTCGAGCGTGCCGGCGAGCATCGTCCGTCGGATCAAACAACATCGCGACGTCGACCTGCAGGCCTTGGCCGAGTCGGTGTGGCCGCAGACGGGCAAGGCCACCAGCGCGGAGATCGACGTGCAGATCCGCGAGCGGGCCGGGTGGATCCGGGAGGGCGTCGGAGACCCCTACGCGGGACGGACCTTGTTCCAGAACAGCTGCGCCGGCTGCCATCGGCTCTTCGCCCAGGGCGCGGAGGTGGGACCCGACCTGACCGTGCATGACCGCACCGACATCGAGTCGCTGCTGCTGGCGATCCTCAATCCCAGCGCGGAGATCCGAGAGGGCTACGAGAATCATACGGTCGAGACGCGCGATGGCCGGTCCATCTCCGGATTTTTGGTGGAGCAGAACCCGCAATCGATCGTGCTGCGCGGTCTGGACAACCAGAACGTGGTGCTGGCACGCACCGAGATCGCCGAGCTCAAGCCCGCCGGGCTGTCGCTCATGCCCGAAGGCCTGATCGATGGCTGGAAACCCCAACAGGTCCGCGATCTCTTCGCCTATCTCCGCAGCACCCAGCCGCTGGTGGGCGAACCGCCGAAGGCGCAGAAACCCCAGCCCTGAGCCTCGACCTCAACGCCACGCACTCCGAACCCCGAACCCCCCGTGACCGCATGAACCTCCATCCGCCATCCCGACACACGACCCGCCTCGGCTTCACCCTGATCGAACTGCTGGTGGTGATCGCCATCATCGCGATCCTGGCCGGCATGCTCCTGCCCGCGCTGGCCAAGGCCAAGGCGAAGGCCAACGGCACCTACTGCCTGAACAACCTGCGTCAAATCGGCCTGGGAGTGGCCTTGTACACGAGCGACAACGCCGAGCGGTTCCCGCGCTCCAAGAACTGGGGCAAGGTGTGGGGCGATTCGTTCAAGATCGGCGAGAAGTACCATTACGAACTGCTCGAGCCGTATGTGGGCAGGAACACCGGCACCAACCGATCGGGTACGGTGGTCACCGTGCAGAGCAGGAACACCCCACCCCCGCCCGGCACCTATGCCTGCCCGGTGGGGCTGCGCGGCAAGGACCCCGCGCTCAGCGGCGACAACTACCGCAATTGGCTGCGCGACAACGACTGGATCACCTATCCCTGGAACCACATCTTCCTGAAAAAGGACCAGGCCACCTACGACGTGGATCGCCCGGTGAGCGGCCGCATGACCTCATCGGTGGCCTCGACTTCGACCGCGGTGCTGCTGTGGGAGATGCCGTACTGGACACCGGCGTTCGCCCCGCACAACGGAGCGATCCAACTCGTGTTCGCCGATTCCCACGCGGCCCCGGAGAAGCGCAACCCCAAGGAACAGGACTGGTGGGCCTTCCACAGCCGTCGCGGCTGGGACGACAACGACCCCACCGGCATCGCGTTCAAGAACCAGTGAGCCCCGGGTCCGGGCCGAACCGAATCGAGGGCCCACATCAGGACGGAAGTCAGGATAGAAGCTCTGCCTCCAGCCCCACCGGGGCGAGGTCGTGAGCGGAGTCGACGCCTCGCTCCAGCCACGTCAACGCGGCGGCGGACCGCCAGGACCGCCAAAGCCGGGGGGTGGCGGGAACACCGCCGACAGGCCCTCGACGATTTGGTCTTCGTTGACCGATCCCGTCTTGGCCTTGTCCCACTGGGACCACCAACGCTCGGCCATCGCGGTCCATTCGCGGGCCGTGATCTTGCCGTCCTGGTCGGTGTCGGCCGCCTCGGTCACGGGCTGGGCAATGAACAGGCCCGGGCCGAACCCTCCGGGGCCCCCTGGACCCCCTGGGCCCCGATTGGGCCCACCAGGGCGACCGCCGGGACCACCGGGGCCGGGACGTCCCCCGCCGCCAGGGCCGCCGGGACCCCCGAAGCCTCCCAATTCCATGCCCGGCGACGTGCCCGCCAACTGGGCCGCTACAGACTGATGCCGCACCGGCACGAAGCCCTTGATGGGTTTGGGCGGATCGCCGAACGGGTTCATGCCCGGTCCGCCACGGCCAGGACCTCCGGGACCGCCGGGACGTTCATTTCTGCTGGGGCCCCCGCCGAACGGGTTGTTGGCCACGGCCTTGCCGGCGACCACCTGATCGAAACGCTCGAGCTTGTCGGGCGATTCCTCGGCCACGGCGGGGCGCACGAGCGCGGCCACCTCATCCACCTGACGAGCCAGACGCTCGGGTTTGAAGATCGTGCCTTGGAATTCCTTCATCCGGGCCAGATAGGCCTCCTTGAATGCCGGCACCGCGAAGACCCGCTCGAAGAACCGGTTCTGGCCGGACCACGGCTTCTGGATGCTGAGCTGCTCGCGCTGCTCCTGGCTGCCCTGCATGGGGAAATTGCCGAAAGAATGATCGAGATCCCACGGCACGAACTGGAACCGATCGGTCTTCGGATGCAGGTACATCACGTAGTTCTGGCCGAGGGTGAGGATCGAATCGAGGGTGCTCAGCCACACGGTCACCGCCATGAACCGACCAAACGCCTCGACATCCAGGAAGTCCGGGGCCCGGCGAGCGAATTCCGCGTCGTCGGCCTTCGTGACCAGCCGGGCAAAGTCGATGACGCGTTGCTTCTGTTTTGCCGTCAGTTCGGTCTTGGCGTCGTAGATCTGCTGGTAGGCTTTCCAATCGTCGCCCAAATCCTGGAAGAGTGTGGGTGTGACCGGCTTGAAGATGGCCCCCTTCTTCGTCCCGAACTGGGCGTCGGCCCACCGGTTGTCGGGATTCTCGACGATGGAATACAGGCCGAGGTACTGGTTGGTGTGGACACCTGGCGCCGTGACCCGGACCCGGGCATAGGTGGTGCGCGGCGCAGGCACCCCGCCATCGCGGTAGAGCGCATACGACAAGGGCTCATTCATCCACGAGGCGTCGGTGACGTTGTTGTGGAGGTTGATCTTGGCCACCCCGGCAAATTGTTGGTTGGGGACGAACTCGTTGAGGTCGATTTTGAGAGATTTCTTGTCGCTCATCCGCGACCCCATGTAGGTGCCATTGCCCTTGTAGCGCACGGCCACATTGGTCAGGCGGGTGCCCGCGATCTGGAGGTCGGCGTGGACGTATTCGAAAACGATACCGGCCGCACCGCTGAGGCCATTGCGACCCCCTTCCTTGGCCAGGAGCATCGGCCCGAATCCGCCGCCTCCGGGGCGACCGCCGGGGGCTCCGGGGCGGCCAGGGCCTCCAGGTCCGCCGGGGCCGCCGGGGCCCGCGAGATCCATCGACAAGACCTGATTGAAACCCTCCCGCAGGGAATCGGTGTCGAGATGACCCTTCTTGTCCTTGTCCCATTCGGTGGACCAGCGGCGGAAGGCGCCCACGAATTCATCGCGGGTCACCGAGGCGTCGTGGTTGGCATCGAGCGCCCTCATCCAGACCGGAGCCATGAAGCGATTGGGATTGAATCCCCCCCGTCCGCCCGGGCCGCCCCCGAAAGGACCGTCGCCGCCCCCCTTGGGTTCCAACGCCTGCCATTGGCCCGCCGGAAACTCGAGGCCGACGTCCCAGAGTTTTTGAAGCGAGAACAAGTCCGTGGACGACGCAGGCGGGGCTGCCAGGGCCGGAATCACGGCCGCAACAGCAGCCGACATCAGACCGGCAAGAAGAACGGAGGCACGGTGCTTCATGAATGAATGAATAGACCTTTGTGTGACAGGATGGTTACGCCCCGAGCCACCCCGACGCCAGCATCCCGTTCCCTCGCGCCCGGGAGGTTCCATGGCCGCCGATCTCGTGGCATTGCACGGGAGGCCTTCGGTGGGTCAGCCTGCGGAACCACCGCGCCATGCCGACCCTCTTTGTTTCCCGCCGCCTCTCCTGGCTGCTGATTCTCGCGCTGATTTGGGACTCGCAGTGCGGAGCCCAAGAGGAGGCCGGTTCAGCAATGGCCGACGAGGCCCTCCGTCAGGTGGCACGGCACCGCGGATCATTCCAGGCACCGCCGGTCTTGATGCCCACACGAAAGCTTCCGGATGGCCCGCTTCTGGGTAACGGAGACCTGGGGGTGGCCATTGGTGCGGTGAGCGAACGACAGCGGTACCACGGCCTTGGCGAGGAGGGAGGCGCCCGGGTGACCACGCGCACCACGACCGCGACCAACAGCCCGGAACGCCACCGCTTCTGGATCGCCAAGACCGACTTCTGGAAGACCAAGGCCATCTACCCCAATGGTCATCCCTGTCCGATCGCAGCGATCGACCTGAACATCCCCGCCCTGTTCAACGGCACCTATGAAGCCGAGCAACGACTGGACACCGCCGAAGTGCTCCACACGCTCCGCACCACCCAACGGGTCGAGGACCCGCCTCCGTTCACGCGGGCCGGAGCCACGCTGCGGATGCGCTCGTGGGTCGCGGCGACCGAGAACCTGCTGGTGATCGAGCTGTCGGTCGACGGACAACCCACGGACACCAATCCCTTCGGTCCGACCGACCTCATCGGCCTCGAGGCCACGCTGGCCCCCATCACCGGCAACGAGGCCGAGACCGCGTCGGGCAACCTGCCCGATGGCTATTGGTCGGTGCGAAAATTCGTCTCCACCGAACGCTCCATCGCGCTCGAGCAGAAACCCCTGCGCAAGACGAGCGAGGCGGCCGTGGCCCTGCGGCTGTTCCATCACCGCAAACCGGGACTGCCATGGAGCCGGGGCGACGGCTGGTCGGCCGATCGGTTCGTGCTCTCACCGGCCCGGCCCATCGTGCTGGTCGCGGCCGTGGTCACCGACGAGGAATCCGCAGAACCGCTGGCGGAGGCCAAGAAACGGATCGCCGCCCTCACGCCGGAGCGCCTCGAAACCCTTCGCTCGGCCCATCGCCAATGGTGGCGGGACTTCTGGTCGAAATCGTTCGTCGACGTCGGCGACCCACTGCTGGAGCGGTACTACTACGGCTCGCTGTACTTGATGGCCTCGTGCAGCCGGAATCCGAAGTTCCCGCCGTCGCTCTTCGGCAATTGGACCACGGCCGACGGCCCGTCATGGCAGGCCGACTACCATCTCAACTACAACCATCAGGCCCCGTGGTGGGGCGTGTTCTCGTCGAACCACCCCGAATTGGCCGAACCTTACGATGCGCCCATCCTGGACTACCTGCCCACGGCCCGGACCAACGCGCAGGAACTCTTGAAGGTGCGCGGAGTCTACTACGATGTGGGCGTGGGTCCGCGGGGTTTGGAGACCTCGTTCATGCCCGATGGTCATGGGATTCCCGGGGAGGGCCGCCGGATGTTCCTGGGCCAGAAGAGCAACGCCGCCTTCGCCGCCGTGAACATGTTCCTGCGCTTCTATCACACCTACGATCGGGCCTATGCCGAGCGGGTGTACCCCTTCCTCGCCGAGACGGCCACCTTCTGGGAGAACTACCTCGTCCTCGAGAAGGGCCGCTATGTCATCCGCAACGATGCCTCGGGCGAGGTCGGTGATGGCGGCAGCGACCGCAACAACAGCCTGTCCCTCGGCTTGGTGCGAATGCTCTTCCAGGGGATGCTCGACGTGAGCACGGAGTTGGGCGTCGACGCCGACCGTCACGCCCGATGGCGCGACATCCTCAAGCGGCTCAGCGACTTCCCGACGGTCGAGGTCGAGGGTGTCCGACGCATCCGCGGCGCCGAGGCGGGACCCGCGGCGAGCCGGATCGGCCCGTCCCGCAACAACACGCGCCTCGAATGGATGGGCATGGTCTGGCCCACGGGGGTTCTGGGCCTGGGCTCGGATCCGGCGATGCTGCGGATGCTGCAGGACGACGCCCGCGGTTGGGCCGAGAGCGAATGGATCGGACACTTCAACGGATTCAGCATCACGTTCCCGGGGGCCGCCCGGGTGGGTTACGATCCCGCCGACCTTCTGGTCAAACTGCGCCGACAGCTCACGGAGTTCGGGCTCCCCAACCTGATGGTCTTCGGCGGCGGTGGCGGAATCGAGAATTGCTCAGGCGTACCGGCGACGATCACCGAGATGCTGTTGCAATCCCACGACGGCGTGTTGCGTTTCTTCCCGGTGTGGCCCCGAGACCGGAACGCCCGGTTCGCCCAATTGCGGGCCCGCGGCGCATTCCTGGTGAGCGCCGAGTGGAAGGACCAGCGGGTTCGGTCGGTACGCCTCCACAGCGAGCGCGGCCGCCCCTGCGTGATTCAGAACCCGTGGCCGGGTGAGCCCTGGGCGGTCGTGCGCGCCGGTCAGGCCCCCGAACCCCAGAGCTCCGACCGCGTGAGCCTGCCGACCCGGCCCGGGGAAACCTTCGAGCTGAAACCCATGCGGCCTTGAGGCACAAAGGAGGGGAACGACGCCGGGTTCGGGCCACCGGGGCAAGGCCGCAAGGGCACCCGATCCTGTCTCCAGTAGAACAACCACTGCAGGGTATTTGCCTCAAAGAGAATTGGAAAAAGTGCCATCCTCTGGCACCTTATCGTGGCCGTGTCGATCCGGGGGTCCACCCACCGATCCGACACGATCATCTGAACACCGTCTGCGACCCATGTCCGACAACGTCCTCATCCGTGTCCTCCACAACGTCAAGACATCCATGACGCAATGGGTGGACTCCGACTTCATCCCGGGGGGCGCCCTGGCCCTCAAGAACAAGCCTGAACAAGTCGAGTGGGTGCGCACCCTCCCATTCCTCTTCCTCCACCTCGGTTGCCTGGGGGTGATCTGGACCGGCTGGAGCTGGACGGCCGTGCTCACGGCCATCTCGCTCTACTTCATCCGCATGTTCTCGGTGACGGGCTTCTTCCACCGCTATTTCTCGCACCGCACCTTCAGCACCTCGCGGTTCATGCAGTTCGTCTTCGCGGTGTGGTGCGGCACGTGCGTGCAGCGCGGCGCGCTGTGGTGGGCCGCCTCGCACCGCCATCATCACCAGCACTCCGACGACCCCGAAGACAAGCACTCGGTGCGGCAACAGGGATTCCTCTGGGCGCACATCGGCTGGATCACCTGCTCCAAGAATTTCCCCACCGACTACGGCCGCATCAAAGACCTGTCCAAGTTCCCGGAACTGGTGTTCTTGAACCGCTTCGACCTGCTGGTGCCGGTGCTCTTCGCGGTGTCGCTCACCGGCATCGGCGCGCTGCTGAACCACTTCGCTCCGTCGCTGGGGGTGACCGCCGGTCAGTTGCTGGTGTGGGGCTTCTTCATCAGCACCACCGCCTTGTTCCACGGAACGGCCTGCATCAATTCACTGGCCCATGTCTTCGGTTCCCGTCGCTACGAGACCGACGATGACAGCAAGAACAGCCTCATCCTCTCGCTCATCACCCTCGGCGAGGGCTGGCACAACAATCATCACATGCACATGGGCTGCGTGCGTCAGGGCTTCTTCTGGTGGGAGGTCGACATCACCTACTACGTGCTCAAGATGATGTCGTGGACGGGCCTGATCTGGGATCTGCGGCCGGTGCCCAAGGCCGCCTACACCGAACTGGGGCTGAAGCCCAACACGGGCCACTGAACGGGGTCCGAGAGGGTCCGACACAAAGGCCGGTCACCGCATCCTGCGGAGACCGGCCTTGTTCTTGCCCCGGGCCTGGGAATCGACCGCTGCCGAACCGGTCACTTCCGGCGCAAGGTCGCACTGGCCCGGCGCATCTCGCGCTCGTCCTCGCGTTTGCGGATGTCCTGACGCTTGTCGTACTCGGCCTTGCCCTTGCAGACCCCCAGCGACAGCTTCACGCGGTCGCCCTTCCAGTACAGCGACAGCGGGATGAGCGAGTTGCCTTTGACGTTGGCCACTTCGGCCAGCTTGCGGATCTCGGCCTTGTTGAGCAGCAGCTTGCGGGGCGCCTTGGGGGCGTGGATCTCATGGGTCGCAAACACGTATTCGTCGATGTGGGCGTTGTGGAGCCACACCTGACCCCGGTCGACCTTGGCGAAGGCGTCGGCGATCTGGACCTTGCCCGCGCGCACCGACTTCACCTCCGAGCCGCGAAGCACCAACCCGGCCTCGTAGGTTTCGAGGACGTGGTAGTCGCGGCGGGCTTTGGAGTTGGTGACGATCTCGGACATAAACAAAACGCCGGAGAGGAGGTCTCTCCGGCGTGTCATCGTTTCCGGGTGAGACCGGCTCGCCTCAGGCGGCCAAGGTCTTGCGACGGCGCTTGGGAGCGGGCTTTCCGGCAGCCGCTTCGGTCGCCTCGACGGCCTCTTCCTGGGTGGACTCGAAGGTGATCTTGCCCTCGATGATCTCGAGCAGCGCGATATCGGCCACGCCGGCCCCCACCGGGGGTTCCACCAGCGGTCGCGACATGCCACCGCCACCCGAGGTGAGCTGGCGGACCCGGCGAGACATGAGATTCACCAGCGTGCTGGGATTCCCGACGAGTTCGAGGGCTTTCTTGGTCAGTTCTGAGTTCATCGCGTCAACAATTGAAACGGTAGGATAGGACAGGGAACGGCCCCGGCAACAGCTTTATCGGGAGTGCTCTCCGGAGAGCCGCCGGGGTGTCAGGGCTCGGTGGGGCTCCCAAACGGGAGGGGATCCAGAATTCAACCCGGACCCCCTCGCCGTTCAGATCCATGACTCGGCCGTGACTCACATGTGGGCGATGAGATTGTCGCCGAAGGCCGAACACTTGATCTCGGTCGCACCCTCCATGAGGCGGGCGAAGTCGTAGGTGACCTTCTTGGAGCCGATGGCGCCATTGAGACCCTTGAGGATGAGGTCGGCCGCCTCGGTCCATCCGAGGTGACGGAGCATCATCTCGCCGGAGAGCACCACCGAACCGGGGTTGACCATGTCCTTGCCGGCGTACTTCGGGGCCGTGCCATGGGTGGCCTCGAAGATCGCGTGGCCCGTGATGTAGTTGATGTTGCCACCGGGGGCGATGCCGATGCCACCGACCTGGGCCGCCAGTGCGTCGCTCAGGTAGTCGCCATTGAGGTTCAGCGTGGCGATGACGTCGAAGTCGGTCGGACGCGTGAGCACCTGCTGCAACGCGATGTCGGCGATGGAATCCTTGATGACGATGCCCGCACCGGGCTTGCCCTCGGGAATCTTGCACCACGGACCGCCATCGATCTCCACGGCTCCGAAGTGCTCCTTGGCCACCTTGTACCCCCAGTCGCGGAAGGCGCCCTCGGTGAACTTCATGATGTTGCCCTTGTGCACCAGGGTCACCGACTTGCGGCCATTGTCGATGGCGTACTGGATGGCGCTGTGGATGAGGCGCACGCTGCCCGAATAGCTCACCGGCTTGATGCCGACGCCGACCTGGACATCGGTCGGGAAGGCCTCGTTGCCCACGCTCTTCCAGAACTCGGCGGCGGCCTGGGTGGTGCCGAAGCGGATCTTGGAATATTGCTTGGGGAATTCCTTGGCGATGAAGTCGAGGACCTTCTGGGCCTCGGGGGTTCCGGCGGCGTATTCGATGCCGGCGTAGATGTCTTCGGTGTTCTCGCGGAAGATCACCATGTCGACCTGCTCGGGGCGCTTGACCGGGCTGGGAACGCCGGTGAAGTACTGCACCGGGCGCAGGCAGACGTACAGGTCGAGCATCTGGCGCAGGGCCACGTTCAGGGAGCGGATGCCGCCACCGACCGGGGTGGTGAGCGGTCCCTTGATGCCCACGAGGAATTCGCGGAAGGCGTCGACGGTGTCGTCGGGGAGCCAGTTGTTGAAGCGCTTGAAGCTCTCCTCGCCGGCGAAGACCTCCATCCAGGAGATCTTGCGCTGGCCACCGTAGGCCTTGGCCACGGCCGCATCCATCACCCGCACCGACGCGGCCCAGATGTCGGGGCCGGTGCCGTCACCCCGGATGAAGGGGATGATGGGCTGATCGGGCACATTGAGCTTGCCGTTCTGGATGCTGATCTTGCCGCCGGCGGGGACGGAGCAGGTGGTGTAGGCCATGGGGTTGGTTCTTTCTCTGGAAAATTCACCGCCGCGGGGATGGGCCACGGCAAACCGGGATTTAAGCGGGACCGACCCCGGGCCGGCAAGGGGAACTCCAAGGGGGGCTCCGTCTCTTCGGACGCGCTGCCACTGCACCGCGGACGACCGCAAGGCCCCCTCCGCGCGCGGGCCGCACCGGTGAGGTTGCTGGCTTTTTGGGTAGCCGTTCTCCCATACTCGGCGAGCCATGAATGTTTTTGTCACCGGAGGCGCCGGGTACATCGGATCGGTCTGCGTCGAGGAACTGCTCGAAGCCGGGCATTCGGTCACGGTGTTCGACAACCTGTCCGAGGGTCATCGCTCGGCCGTGGATCCCAGGGCCTCGTTCGTGGGCGGCGACTTCAGCGACCGCAGCCTCATCGACTCGGTGATCGGGCGGGTGAAGCCCGAGGCGGTGATCCACTTCGCCGCCCACGCACTCGTCGGCGAATCGATGACCAACCCGTCGAAGTACTTCCGCAACAACGTGGCCTCGGGCATCAACCTGCTCGACGCCTGCGTGACCCACGGGGTGCGGAAGTTCGTGTTCAGCTCGACGTGTGCGACCTACGGCATCCCGGAGAAGATGCCCATGGACGAGACGCTGCCGCAGCGGCCGGTCAATCCGTACGGCGAATCCAAGCTGATGTTCGAGCGCATCCTCTCGTGGTACCGGGAGCTGCATGGTCTGGAGTTCGTGGCCTTCCGCTACTTCAACGCCGCCGGCGCCAGCGCGCGCTTCGGGGAACATCACCGCATCGAGACCCACCTCATCCCCAACGTGCTCAAGGTCGCCCTCGGGCAGAAGGCGCAGGTGGACATCTACGGCACCGATTATCCGACTCCCGACGGCACCTGCATCCGCGACTACATCCACATCGCCGATCTGGCCCAGGCCCATATCCAGGCCCTGGCCCCGGGCAAGCAGGGCTTCTTCAACCTCGGCAATGGTTCCGGCTTCTCGGTCCGTGAGGTCATCGAGGCCTGCCGGAAGATCTCGGGCCGACCGATCGCGGTGGTCGAGAAGGACCGGCGTCCGGGCGACCCGCCCCGTCTGGTGGCCGCCGCGCAAAAGGCCGCCCTCGAACTCGGCTGGAAACCGCGCTACCCGCACCTCGACCAGATCGTGCAAACGGCCTGGGATTGGCACGTGAAGCACCCCGACGGCTACGCGGACTGACCCAGCGGACATACCCCCGGAGCCATGAGATTGCTGCACCTCCTCCTGATCGGGCTCTGGGTCGGGCTCACTGCGCGGGCGGGTGAGCCTGCGGGCAGCGGGCACCCCCGGGCCCGATCCCGCACGGCGAATGCGGGAGGCCTGGCCGGCAGCCGACCCAACATCGTCTTCATCATGAGCGACGATCAGGGCTACGGAGAGCTGTCGTGCCATGGCAATCCAATCCTGCGGACTCCGCATCTCGACCGTCTGCACGCGCAGAGCCTGCGTTTCACGCAGTACCACGTCAGCCCGACCTGTGCGCCGACCCGTTCGGCGTTGCTGACCGGCCGTCACGAATTCCGAAACGGAGTCACCCACACCATCTTCGAGCGGGAACGCCTTCGCCTCGATGCGGTCACCTTGGCCGAGGTGCTCCGGTCGGAGGGCTACACCACCGGGATCTTCGGCAAATGGCATCTGGGCGACGAGGACGCCTACCTGCCCGAGCGTCGCGGGTTCGACCGGGTCTTGATCCATGGCGGCGGCGGCATCGGGCAGACCTTCCCGGGCAGTTGCGGCGATGCCCCCGAGAACCAATACCACGATCCGGTCCTGTGGAACGGCCACCGCTTCGAGAAGACCCGCGGCTACTGCACCGATGTCTTCTTCGACCGGGCTGGCGACTGGATCGCCGACTGCCAGGCGCAGGCGAAGCCCTTCTTCGCCATGGTCACGCCCAACGCGCCCCACGATCCGTTCGTCATCCCGTCGGAGGCGTGGGCCGCGCCCTACCGCGATCGCGGATTGTCCACCAACGCCGTGGCCTACTACTCGATGATCGCCCACCTCGATGCGGCACTGGGTCGGCTGATGGCCCGCCTCGACGCGACGGGAGCCAGCCGGGACACCCTGGTGATCTTCCAGACCGACAATGGGCACTCGGTCGACAAGATCTTCAATGCCGGCATGCGGGGCATGAAGGGCACGCCCTACGAAGGCGGCATCCGAGTGCCCGCTTTCTGGCGCTGGACGGGCCGACTGCCCGCCGGAACCGACTGCGCGGCGCTCACGGCGCATGTCGACGTGTTCCCCACCCTGGTCACCCTCGCCGGCGCCGACCTGTCCCGATGGCGTTCCCAGGTCGAGGGGCGGTCTTTGGTGCCCCTGTTGGAGACTCCACAGGCTCCGTGGGCCGACCGGTTGCTGGTGACGCACTTCGGGCGCTGGGAATACGGCGAGTCGGCGGCCGCACGGTATCGCCTTTGTGCGATCCGTGACTCCCGATTCAAACTCGTGAACCACCGCGAGTTGTACGATCTGGAGGCCGATCCCGGCGAACGCGATGACCTGGCCCCGCGCCATCCCGAGATCGTGGCCCGACTGCGGAGCGCCTACGACGCCTGGTGGAACGAGGTTCTGCCCGAGACCGAGGCCAACGACCGGGCGCTGGGCTCCTACCTGAACCCGTTCAAGCAGCGCTATTGGGACCAGTTCGATCTGCCCCGCGATCCCGAATTGGTGAGCCGGATGAATCCGGTCTGGAAATTTGTCCGACCGAGGCCCCGGTGACACCTTGGGCACCATGAACCGCGCACGGAGTCGTAGAGAACAGGCCGGGATTCCCACCCTCGCCCTCATTCTGGGCGTCGTTCTGGCCATGCCGAGGGGCGCGGATGCCCGGGCCGAAGAGACCCCTGCGGCCGAGTGGGAACCCGACCTCGAATCGGCCATCCACCGCTATTTCGAGCGCTCGCCCCGGGATCGCTTCAGCCGCCGCATCGCCGACCTGTCCGAGGGCCGGCTGCCCTTGGACCGGTCGAGCGAACGGGCCTTCCTCAAGAGCCTGCTGGCGGCCCTCGACATCCCCGAGTCGTCCCAGTTGCTGGTCTTCTCCAACACCAGTCTGCAGCTGAGCCTGATCCATCCGGGCAATCCCCGGGCCCTGTATTTCAGCGACGACCTGTATCTGGGCTACGTGCCGGGCGGCAAGATCGAGGTGGCCACGATCGACGCCGAACTGGGTGCGGTCTTCTACATCTTCGACATCCCCCGCGGGGATTCCCGGGTGGTGGTCGAACGGGCCCGGCGTTGCATGAACTGCCATGCCAATGAAGACACGCTGCGGGTTCCGGGATTGTCGGTGAAGTCGGTGGCCCCGAATCCCGGAGGCGGCAGCCTCGATACCTTCCACCCGGGCCGGACAGGACACACGATCCCGCTCACCGAGCGCTTCGGGGGATGGTACGTGACAGGCACCGGCGGCTTCGACGGGCACTGGGGCAATCGGATGGGAAGGCTTTCTCAGGGCGAACTCAGCGCGACTCCGCTCGAGCCGGGTTCGCGGTTTTCCTGGGATCGCTATCCCGTGGCCACCAGCGACCTGCTGGCCCACCTGCTCCATGAGCATCAGGTGGGCGGGGTGAATCGGTTGATCCGGGCACAATACCGGTTCCGCGAACTGCGCCACCGCAACGGCGGGCGCTTGCCGGCGGCACTGCCGAGCGATGTGGAGTCCGAATTGGAAGACCTGCTGGGCTACCTGCTCTTCGCACAGGAGGCGCCACTGCCCCCGGGCGGTATCACCGGCGATCCGGCCTTCCGGGCGGCCTTCGCCCGGAACCGGAAAAGCGCCGGCGGCCATTCGCTCAAAGACCTCGACCTGCGGACGCGACTGATGCGTCACCGCTGCAGCTACCTGGTGCAGGCCCCGTTCTTCGACGGGCTCGATACCGACCTGCGGACGCGCCTCCTGCGGGATCTGGACCGGTCGCTGACCCCGGGAAAGCAAACCGCGGCTTCCCGCCACCTGGGTGACGACGAAGCCGCGGTGATTCGGACCGTCCTCAGAGCGACCGTGCCGGGATTCCCGACCGGAGAGCGCTGAGGAGACGACCGACTCTGGGGGGTCAGTGCTTGGCCTTCTCGGTCTTCTCGCCGGCGGCGGTCCATCCGGAGATGCCGGCGGACATGTGCTTCACATTCTTGTAGCCCAGTTTCTCGGCGGCCTCGGCAGCGGCCTTGTAGGCCTTGCAGCGGGGTCCGCCGCAGTAGGCGACGATGAGCGAGGACTTGTCGGCCGGCAGAGACTTGGCGAAATCTTTTTCGATGGCGTCGAAGTCGAGGGCGCCCGGCACATGACCCTTGGCGTAGGATTCGCTGCCGTTGACATCGATGAACACGGCCTTCTTGGAGGCCACCAGAGCCTTGACCTCTTTGATGCTGATGTCGGGGAACTCTCCGGCGAAGGCCGAAGCGGACAAGAACAACGAGGCGGCGACGAGGGCGAGGAGTTTCTTCATATCTTCACCAACTTCGACCGGAACCCATCCGAGGCAAGCAGAAAGTCGCCCTTGCCCAAAGGATCACCTGGCGCCGCCCGGCGAGGGAGCCCCTTGACCCCGGGCACCGCGGTGCTCTCCTCAAGGGGAATCGATCCCCCCAGCGCGGTCTCGTCCATGCAACGCTTCACTCCCATCGGGTTCCTGTATCTGGCAGCCTCACTCTGGGGAGCCGCCGTGTCGGGTGCCAGCGCGGCCCCCGATGCGACCGGCCACTGGGCGTTCGAGCCCCTGAGTCGGGAAGCCCCGCCCCACCCGAACGCCACCGGGTGGGCCCGGACCATTCCCGATCTGTGGGTCTTGGACGCTCTGGAGAAAGCCGGGCTGGATCCGTCCCCGGAGGCCGACCGCGTGGCCTGGTTGCGGCGCGTCCATTTCGACCTGACCGGACTCCCACCCGATCCCCAGGCATGCCAGGCCTTCGAGCAGGATCCACGACCCGACGCCCCGGAGCGCGTGGTCGAGGCGCTGTTGCAATCACCGGCGCACGGGGAGCGCTGGGGCCAGCACTGGCTCGACGTGGTGCGCTATGCCGACACCCACGGCTTCGAGGTCAACACCGAGCGGCCGCACGCCTGGCCCTATCGGGATTATGTGATCGGAGCCTTCAACGCCGACCGGCCCTATCCGGAGTTCATCCGGGAACAACTCGCCGGTGATCAGTCCGGCTTCGACGCGGCCACCGGATTCCTCGTCACCGCCTCGGTGCTGCTGCCCGGACAGATCGGAGCCGATGAGGTTTCCAAACGCCTGGCCCGTCAGGACGCGCTCGACGAGATCGTCGTCAACACCAGCCAGAGCTTCCTGGGGCTGAGCATCGGCTGCGCCCGCTGTCATGATCACAAGTTCGACCCGATCTCCTCCCGGGATTATTTCGGCATGCAGGCCTTCTTCGCAGGCGTCGAATACGGAGACCGCCCCCTGAACGATCCCGAGTCGCAGGCCCGCCGCGATCGCCTGCGCGACTGGAGACAGCGCAACTCGGTGGTCGAGTCCTCGTTGTCGCGGATGGATCCCATCGCACGCCCCGGGTCACCCACCAACCACCCGCCCACCCGCGTGGCCGTCCGGGCCCGGATGAACACCGACCGATTCGTTCCGCTCACCGCCCGGCGCCTGCGCTTCACCGTCCTGCGCACACCGTCGCTCGAACCGTGCCTCGACGAGGTGGAGGTTTGGAGTCCGGACGGAAGCAACGTGGCCCTGGCCAGTGCCGGCACGCGCGTGAGTTCTTCGGGCGACACCACGGTGGAGAACCGTCACGAATTGCGCTTCGTCCACGATGGCGTGTACGGCAACTCGCACAGCTGGATGTCGAGCGAGAAGGGCCGGGGTTGGGTCGTCCTCGAATTTCCCGAGCCGCGCCGCATCGACCGGGTGTCCTGGGGCCGGGACCGAGAGGGTGAATTCGCCGATCGGCTCGCCACCGACTACCGCATCGAGGTGGAGACCGACACCGGCGACTGGATCACGGTGGCCGACGCCAGCGACCGGAAGCCCTTCCAAGGAGCCAATCCGACGGACGACGAGCGCGAGATACCCCTGAGCGGACTCGATCCGAAAACCCGTCAGGAGGCCCAGGCCCTGCTGGCCGAGCGGCTTCGTCTCGAACGGGAGATCGCCGGGGCGGTGGCCTCGCAACAGGCCTTCGCCGGGATCTTCCGCAAGCCCGACCGCATCCACCTGCTGCGCCGGGGTGATCCCGAGCAACCGGGACCCGAAGTGGCTCCGGGCGTTCCCGAAGTGCTGGGCTCGATGCGTCTGCCGGCCGATGCGCCCGAGTCGGAGCGACGGCGGGCCCTGGCCCACTGGCTCGCTCAACCCGGTCAGGCGCTGATCGCCCGGGTCATGGTCAACCGGATCTGGCAGGGGCACTTCGGCACGGGCCTGGTGGACACCCCCAGCGACTTCGGCCGCACCGGCAGCCGGCCCTCCCATCCGGGGCTCCTGGATTGGCTCGCCGGCGAATTCATGGCCAGCGGCGGCTCCAGCAAGCACCTGCACCGTCTGATCGTGTTGTCCTCGACCTATCGGCAGTCCTCGCGACTCCGGCCCGAGGCCGCCGCGCGCGACACCGATGCGCGGCTGCTCTGGCGCTATCCGCCCCGACGCCTCGACTCGGAGCCGATCCGCGACGCCATGCTGGCCGTGAGCGGCGAACTCGACCGAAGGCGCGGGGGACGGGGGTTCGACCTCTTCGATCAGCGCGGGGGACTCAGCGGGTTCAAGCCGGTCGAATCGTTCCCGCCCGAGGGACTGCGCCGGATGGTGTATGCCCACAAAGTGCGTCGGGAGCCCGAGGCCGTCTTCGGCGCCTTCGATTGCCCCGATGCCGGTCAGAGCACCGCCCGACGACGCGAATCGACCACCCCGATCCAGGCGCTCAATCTCTGGAACAGCCGCTTCACCCTCGAACGTTCCTCGGCCTTCGCCCGACGGGTGCGGCACGAGGCCGGAGCCGAACCCCGAGACCAGATCCAACGGGCCTTCCGCTTGGCGCTGGCGCGTCGGGCCACCGGGCCCGAGGAACAGGAGGCCCTCGAGGCGGTGCATGCCCAGGGCCTGGAAGTGCTGTGCCGGGCCCTCTTCAACAGCAACGAATTCCTGTTCATCCCATGAACCCCGGCCCCGATTCGCTCTCCTTCCAAGGACATGGCCTGCTCGACCGCCGGGGCTTCCTGGGCCGCAGCGCCACCGCCCTCGGTTCGGTGGCGCTGACCCATCTGCTCGGGCGCGAAGGCCTGCTGGGCCAACCGGGGCTCATCGCCGACAGGGCGCACCCCCTCCGCCCACGGGCTCCCCACCACACGCCGCGGACGCGGAACGTCGTCGTGATCTTCTGCGCCGGAGCGGTCAGCCAACTCGAGACCTGGGACTACAAACCCGAGCTGCACCGTTGGGACGACAAGCCCATGCCCGGCGGTCCGGCCGTCACCTTCCAGGGGCCTGCGGGCAATCTGGCCCGACCCCAGTACGCCTTCCGACCGCGCGGGCAGACCGGCAAGATGGTGTCGGACCTCATCCCGCATCTGGCCGAATTGACCGACGACATCGCCTTCATCCACTCGCTCACCAGCAAGAGCAACACCCACGGACCGGCCGAAAACTTCCTCTCCACCGGCTTCGCGCTCGACGGCTTTCCCAGCGTGGGCGCGTGGATCGGCCATGCGCTGGGCACCGAGAACCAGGATCTGCCGGCCTTCGTCACCCTGCTCGATCCCCGCGGCGTACCCCAGAACGGATCGAACAACTGGGGCTCGGGGTTCCTGCCGGCGACGTTCCAGGGAACGACCTGGAGCGCCCAGAATCCGGTCCGTCACCTGTCGGCACCAGGAGTCGGCTCCGAGGCCGATCAAGCCGCCCGCCGCCTGCTCGGGCAGTTGAACCGGCGCCATCTGGAACAGCACCCCGGCGACGAGAAGCTCGCCGCCCGGATCGCCAGCTACGAACTGGCCGCCCGGATGCAGCTCAGCGTGCCGGAGATCAGCGACCTGTCCACCGAACCGGCCCATGTGCTTCGGGCCTACGGGGCCGACGACCCGCGCAATCCGATCAAGGCCGGGTTCGCCAAGAACTGCATCCTGGCCCGTCGGCTCATCGAGCGGGGCGTGCGGTTCGTGCAGCTCTTCAACGGGGCCTATGCCAGCGGGGGCGAACTCAACTGGGACGGTCACAACAAGCTCAGGGAGCAGTACGACCGCCATGCGGCCATCCTGGATCAACCCGCCGCCGCGCTCATCCGGGACCTGCGGCAACGGGGACTGCTGGAGAACACCCTGGTGGTGTGGTGCACCGAGTTCGGACGCATGCCGTTCTTCCAGAAGGGGGCGCAAGGGCGGGATCACAACCCCGATGGGTTCACGTGCTGGATGACCGGGGCGGGCGTCCGGCGGGGAGTCAGCCACGGCGTCACCGACGAACTCGGTCGCGCCGCGGTCCAAGACATCCACCCGCTCTACGACTTCAACGCCACCCTGCTGCACCTGCTGGGGTTGGACCACGAACGGCTCACCTTCGAACACAACGGAGTCCAGCGTCGCCTCACCAATGTCGAGGGACAGGTGATCCGCGAGATCCTGGCCTGATCCCGTGATCTGCAACGGCAGACTCGCAGCCGCGGGTCCATCCTTGCCTTGCGAGCGCTTCGGGCCTACCGATCTGCCCGCGGGCCCCGACGGAATCTCCAGACCGGGCAGGTTTTTCGACCGGGCACCGCATCTTCAAACGCATGTCCCAACCCAATGATCCTCCGGTTCCGTGGTGGCAGGTGATGGCCATCGGCCGAAACCCCCGGACCACGCTGGTGCGTCTGGCCATCACGCTGGTGCTGGTGTTCGTCGGTTTCCGGATGTCGATCCAACCGATCCTGGTCCAGGGCATCAGCATGCAGCCCACCTACCGCGATGGTCAGCGACGCTTCCTCAACAAACTGGCCTACCGCTTCGCGGAACCGATGCGGGGCGACGTGATCGGCATCCGCGAGGCGGGCAAGCAGGTGCTGCTGCTCAAGCGGGTGATCGGGCTGCCCGGCGAACGCCTGCGCATCGTGCAGGGCACGGTGTTGATCAACGGCGAAGCGCTGGAGGAACCCTACCTGCTGCCACCAACCAACGGCGTCCGGAATCCGGCCCGTTGGAACGTGGCCGAGGTGGAGCTCCAGGGCGATGAACACTACGTCATCGGTGACAATCGCTCCATGCGCCAGGATGACCACTACTTCGGCATCGCCAGCCGCAACCGCATCGTGGGCCGACTGATGAATCCATGAGACCCTCGGCACGGCGACTCCTCATCCCGGCCGTGATCGTGGCCGCCGTGATCGGGCTGTGGTGGATCATCCCCTCCGAAGAGCAGCGCATCCGGCGGGTGCTCGAGCAGGCCCGCTCGGCGGTCTCCGCCGACGGACAGACCGCCGACGGACTGGCTCTGCTGGCCCGGGTGGGGCGACTGACGCAGTGCCTGACCCGCGATGTGGAGATCCAGGTGGATGTGTTCGGCGGCCTCTCGGGAAACCTCAGCGGCGTCGACGAGGTGCGCGCGGCTGCGGCCGGCCTCTCGCAGCAGTTCCCCGGCTTGACCGTCCGACTGGGCGAGATCCAGGTCGGCGACCTCGACTCGGGCTCCGCTCGGGTCACCCTGGTGGCCACGATCGAGACCGGCGCCAAGGGCGGCCCGACCGCGCAGGAATTCGAACTGCGCTTCCGTAAGTGGGAGGGCCGCTGGTACATTTCCAAGGTGGCGACGGTCCGGGCGCTGCGAACCCACTGAAGCCGGTCCCCCGGGAAGGGAAATCCCTCATTCGCCCCCCGTTTCCAGACCCTCTGGGAAACCCTTGCTGACATCCCGGGCGGGGCCGATACGCTTCGGCCCATGAAGACGCTTCTCTTCTTCGCCTGCCTCGGCCTGTCCATCGGGGGTGGCCATCTGTGGGCCATCGCGATCAACTTCCACCTTCCGGTGATCCTGTCGGTCGCCGGAGCCATCGCAACGGTGAGTGGCGGACTCCTGGCCGGGCTGGTCGCCGCGGCCGACGAGGTCGAGGGCTGAGGCCGGATTCCCCACAAGAGCGGGGCCCTGCGGTTTCCCCGGCAGGGTTCGTCACCATAGCCCTCGGTCGGAACGAATCAGCGACCGGCCTTGAGCAACTGACGCAAGGCCGTCCGCGGATCGGCCACCAGTTCCGGGGTCACCTCGAACCGGCGTACCCGGCTCGAGGGCAGCGCGAATTTCAGGTCGCGGAAGACCCGCTCACACACCGTCATCAACCCCCGGGCGCCGGTGTTCTCCTGACCCGCCATCCGCGCGAGGCTGCGCAGGCCCGCATCGGTGAAGGTGACCTCGATGCCATACGCGGCGAAGGCCCTCTCGTACTGGTGGATCAGACTGCTCTCGCTCTTGCGCAGCACGTTGAAGAGGTCGTCGGCATCCAGTCCGTGACAGGCCACCCGGACCGGCAGTCGCCCGACGAACTCCGGTTCCAGGCCGTATTGGATGAAATCGCTGGTCATGGCCTCGGCATACAACGCATCGGTGCCCAGTCGCGACACCTTCGACGCCGTCCAGTCCGTCGTGCCGGTCCCGCTGGTCGCCGCCGTCAGCAGCCGCGACCGGATGCGCTGGTCCAGACCGGCGAAGGCCCCGCTGACGATGAAGAGGATGTGACGGGTGTTGATGGTCTCAGGCTGGGCCGATCCATTGCCACGCATCGTCGACATGGCGTTCTGGATCTGGGCATTCATGTCGTTGGGCGACACCACCGGGACGTCGCCATCTTCCATCAACTTGAGCAGGTTGGTCTGCACGCCCCGACCCGAGACGTCACGCCCCCCGCTTTCGCCCCGCGTGGCCAGCTTGTCCACCTCATCGAGGTAGATGATCCCGTGCTCGGCCCGCTTCACGTTGCCGCCGGCCTTGCGGACAAGATCCCGGACCAGGTCGTCCACATCGCCGCCCACATAGCCCGTCTCGCTGAACTTGGTGGCATCGGCCTTCACGAACGGCACCCCGATGAGCTCGGCCGCCGATCGGATGAGGTGGGTCTTGCCCACGCCAGTCGGACCGAGGAGCAACACGTTCTGCTTCTGGTAGAAGGGGGCTTCCACGCCTTCGCGCGTCATCCGCACATGCTGGAAATGATCACAAAGGGCCACTCCGAGGACCTTCTTGGCCTCGGTCTGTCCGATGACGAAGCGGTCGAGATGCCGCGCGATCTCGCGGGGCTTCAGGTGGAAGGTGAACTGCTCCGACGGGGCCGCCGCGGCCGCCACCTCGGGCTTGGTCCACGGTGCCGCGTCACGCCGAGCGCGGCGGCGGGGGCTGGCGGCGGGACCCTGGGCGACAGGGCCCAAGGCATCAGGATGACCGGAGGGGATCTTAGGCATGGGAAGCAGCGGTAGCGCTGCCACAGCAGCACACCACCACGGTGGAGGCAAACCGGACAAACCCCAAACGGGATCTTCTGGAGGTCGCCGGGTTCGAACCGGACTTGGATCGCACACCGAGGTTGGATCCGGGTGTTCAACCCGGGGTTTGGAACCGGGGGGTTGACCGGCTGGCCGTTGGCGGAAGATTCCCGGAATGCCTCGTGAGTCCGCGATCGCCCGACGACACCGGGTCGAAGCCCTGATCCAGTGTCTCCGGACGACCTATCCGGAGGCCCACTGCGAACTGCGGTTCTCCAACCCGCTGGAACTCCTGGTGGCCACCATCCTGTCGGCCCAGTGCACCGACAAGCAGGTGAACATCGTCACCGAGGATCTCTTCCGGAAATACCGGTCGGCGGCCGATTACGCCGGCGCCGATCCGGAGACCTTCGCGCACGACATCCGCCGCATCGGCCTGTACCGCAACAAAGCCCGCAACATCCAGTCGTGCTGTCGTGCGCTGATGGAACAGCATGGAGGCGAGGTGCCTCGCTCGATGGACGCCCTGATCGCCCTGGACGGAGTGGGCCGAAAGACCGCCAACGTGGTCCTGGGGAATGCCTTCGGCATCGAAGCGGGCATCGTCGTCGACACCCATGTGGCCCGTCTTTCCCAGCGACTGCGGCTCAGCGCGCACACTCAACCCGAAAAGATCGAACAGGATCTGATCCGATGGGTTTCCCAGCCCGAATGGACCCTCTTCAGCCATTGGCTCATCTGGCATGGCCGACGACGCTGCGGAGCCCGGTCGCCGGATTGCGCAGCCTGCGAGATCCGGGAGCTGTGTCCGTCGGCCTCCCGCGAACCGTGAACCGCCGATCGGTATCGGAGATCCCGGGGGGCGGTTCGATGCGACCTTACAGATCCGGTTTCAGTGACCGAGGAGGCGCGGTCCGTCGATTTCCCCTCGTTCCGAATCCGCAATCCGGTCACTCTCGTCATCGATGACCAACGAGGAAGCACTCTCCCTGTTCCGCCAGACCGGAGCCCTGCTCGACGGGCACTTCATCCTCCGCAGCGGCCTCCACAGCCGCCAGTTCTTCCAGTGCGCGCTGGCTTTGCAGCAGATGCCGCTGGTGGAGCGTTTTGGGGCGGCCTTGGCGGCCAAGGTGCAGTCGCTGGGCATCGAGACCGTGATCGCTCCCGCCATGGGTGGCTTGGTGATCGGACAAGAGGTGGCCCGACAACTCCGATGCCGGTTCATCTTCGCCGAGAAGGAAAACGGCGCGCTGGTGTTGCGGCGCGGGTTCAAGATCCAACCCGGCGAGCGCTGCCTGGTGGTCGAAGATGTGGTCACCCAAGGCGGTCGAGCCTTGGAAACGGTGCGGATCGTCCAAGGGCTTCAGGGCCTTGTGGTCGGCGTGGCGATGGTGGTGGATCGGTCCGACGGCACCCTCGATCTGGGTGTGCCCCTCATCCCATTGATTCGGCTCGAGGTGGAAACTTTTGATCCCCTGAAACTGCCTCCGGATCTGGCCGCAACTCCGGCCACCAAGCCCGGCAGCAAATAGTCCGAGTCCAGTCGGAAGACCGCCGGAGGACGGCGGCAGACTTGCTCGACCTCGGCAGGCTTCGTGGCGGGTCTTCAACGGGCAATGAACCGATGAACTAGGCTGATGCACCCCAACCCGAAGCGGTGCGGGGTCGGGCCGGAGCCCAGCACTGGAAGCGATCACCCCAACCCCTCGCGCCTCGCGCGAAAGCCGATGCTTCCCCGAGGTTCCCTGCGGGCGCAGCGCCCGATCCCGCGGAGCTAGTCCAACGCCATGAGCTGTTGGAACCGCTCAGGCGGGGCGTAGAGACCGGAGCACGCAGCGGATCTGGTCGTGCAGCACCTCCAGGCAACCTTCGCTCCAGAGGCCGAAGTGGGCCCGCTGCAGCTTTTCAGCCATGGACCATTGGGCCGCCAAACGCCCTTGAATGGATTCGTCGGACCAATCCCGCTGGCGAAGCCGCTGGAGCTGGGTGGCGACCGAGCATGCCACGGCCACGACCGACCCGAAACGGTCGGCGTATCCCTTTTCGTAGAGCAGGGGGATGACCACAGCACAGAGCGGCGCCTGTTGTTGAGGCGGCTCCAGAAGCCAACCGGTCCAAGTCGCTTCAATCCGGGGATGGAGCAAGGCCTCCAGCGTGGCCCGGGCAGCGGTATCTTGGAATACCCGACGCCCCAGAACTGCCCGGTCGAGAGCTCCCTGCGGGTCCAGGACCGCAGGGCCGAAGGCTTCCACGATCGCGGCCAACGCCGGACAGCCCGGTTTTACCAGATCACGGGCCACCTGGTCGGTATCCAACACTGGAATACCCTCGGCGGCCAGAAAGCCGGCCATCGCCGATTTGCCAGCCCCGATCCCGCCTGTGATTCCCAGTGTGATCATCTCGTTGGACTGGCGGTGACAAAAAGGGCGTGGGAGTGGTTGAGTCCTCCTACGCCCTTGCTGGATCGGATCCGGGTCGGATCGGATCCCGTTGGGTATGCCTGGTTCAGTTCAGGGCTTGTAGAGAATCCGATAAGCCTTGGCTCCGGTTCCTTGATCGAGGGCTTCGTAGAACTTCAGCACCTTGGGTGAAGCCGAGGTGTTGGCCATGCGGCTCAAACCGTTCCACGCGGTTCCCACGACGGGCTCCTGAGCCAGGATTTGGTACTCCGTGTTGGCGGCCGCTTCCCAAGAGATCTCGAGGTAGGGCTTGCCCTGGATGTCCACCGCCTTGGAGGTCACCACGGCCCCCGAGAACGGAGTGGCATCGATGGCATTGACCACGCCGTCACCATCCGAGTCCAACGAGACGGAGTAGCGGGTATCCCAAGCGGCTTCGACCACATAGCCGTTGCCGACGTCGAGCGTGATGGGGCCACCATTTGAACCGGCGATCCGAACCAACCGCAGGCGACCGCCAAGAGCGCCGTCCAAGACCGGACCGGAGAGCTCGAGACCATTGACGGAGACGATGCTGTAGTAGAGGCGGGTGTTGCCGTCGATGTGCAGCGCCGAGGCAAGGCCTTCGGCATCGAAGGACTTGTTGGTGACGTTGATGTATTGGCTGAAATCACCGTTCAACTCGAGACGCTTGGTGTACAAGGCCCGATCACCCGATCCGGACGCCCGGATATCGGCCCGACCGTATTCTCCGAGGGTGAGAACCAACGCTCCGATGGCGGAATTGTTGACGTAACCGGCGGCTTCGGTGCCCCGATCCAGTCCGGGCCAGTCCACAAAGGCTGTCTGGAAGCGGCCGGCACTGACCGAGATGCTCAGACCGCTCAGGTCGTTGGAAGGGGCGTTTCCGGTGAGCGTCACACCCGCCGCAGCCATGGCCAGAACCTTGCCGGCCGGGGCGATGAACCGGTCGCTCACGTTGAGGGTGATGAGGTTGGGCGTGCTGATCGCACCGCCTGACGTGGCTTCCAGGGTCTTGGCGGTGAGGTTGAGACCGCTCCCGGCCTTGATGCTGTTGGTGCCGGCAAGTACGGCCGATTCAGCCGTCAGATCGATGACGTTGCCCGCCTCGATACGGCCGGCGTGATGAAGGGATGTTGCCGACAGACCCAGGTATCCCGAAGAGATGATGGATCCGGTGTTGGTCAGGGAGGTGAGCGGCTGGGCATCACCGGTTCCGAGCGCCACTCGCTGACCAAGGATGTCCGACTCGTTGGACAAGGTCTTCAGCTTGGGGAAGGTGCGCGCGGAAACGCCGAGGCTACCCACCAATTCAAAGGAACCCTGATTGATCCAATTCTCGGTAATCGGAGCCACCTGCTCGTTGCCGGAAACGGAGGACGCCCCCGAGAAGCCATCAGGGTAGGTCGAAGGGATCGCATCCACTTCAGGGACCGAATACAGGATCGGATCCACGGTCGTGAGCGAGGTGGCCCGCAGCTTCAGGCCCACCAATTCACCAGAAGTCCTCAGCGGATCGATGTCGGCATCGATGATCATCACCCGGAAATGCGTGTCGGCCATCAAGGTGGTGGTCGTACCGGTGCCGGTGCCCGCCGTCGGGTCGGTGGTGGCCGCAGCCGCAGCGGGATCAGGGAACTCGGCGGTATTGGTCCACGAGGTGACGAAGACCCGGATCGTTCCCGTGAGGTTGGGTTGACCGACGGGGCTCAACCCGCGGTACACCAGAGTGCCGTTGGTCGATCCCAGATCATAATTCGCATACGGAGCCGCGATACTCGTGTTGGCCGAGGAGGTCACGTGCTTGGCTTGGAGATTCACGATGCCATGGGCACGAATCCGGGTGTCCTCGAGCTTGAGGTTGTCGGCTTGGACGCGCACTCGACCAGCCAAGTTGGTGGCGTAGGCGAACGGAGCTTGGGATTGGAACAGGGAGAATCGAGCACCATTGGCCGCGGTCACCCGACCGAAGGAACTGTTGATCGGGTTGGGGATCTGGGAAGGCAACGACGTGATGGCGAACGAATAGGCCATGTAGTCGTTGGTCGAAACCGTGTTGGTGTACGCCACCCCATTGGTGAGGAGGCCGAAGTAACCCATCGTGAACAGGTCCTTGGTGAAGGTGCTGTTGGCCCCGGACCGAGAGTCGTTGAGGTACTTCGAGAGCAGGTTGGAGCGGGAAAGCGGATTCAGCGGATCCAGCTCATTGCCCAGGTGGGAACGATCGGCCCGACTGAGGGGGATCGGAACGCCGACATTGCGGGAGACACGCACGTTGTAGGGCACGGCGGTCGATGGATCCCGCTGATCCCATCCGTAGGTGTTGGTGGGAGCGGTGGTGAAGCTCTCAACCACGCGGATGCTCTCGAACTCGACCGAACCATCCGTGACGTTGGTGTTCAAGTAGCCCAAGGTGACCGCGAGGCTGCGAGTGCCATCGACCGTGGCCGACGCCAGCACGTTTGAGTTGCGGCTGATGATGAAGACCGCGTTGATGCGGTTGTTGGTCGGGGTCAACTGATTGGTCTGAACATAAACCAACGCAGGCACCGGAGGCGCTCCCGCCGTGGTGATGTTGTCACCCACCCAGCCACGAGGATTGGCGGTCGGATCGGCCGGAACCCGGTCGACGGATGCCAGATACGAAATATCGATGTCGGCCAGGATGTTCGTCACGACGACGGCGTTGGTGGCCGTTGGGTAGCTGGTTTTGACGGCCTTGGGTTTGGCAAAGGCACCGAAGTCGACTGCGGTATTCCAATAACCCCAGTAAAGATTCTCAACGCCCCCGGGCGAGTAGGCGACGTTGATGCTGTTGTCGAGGAATGCGAAGCGACCGTTCTCGGGGGATTGGCGATTGAGCGTCGTGAGCGTCGATCGTGTCAGGTCGACCTGTTGCCCAGACGCGGAAAGATCGCCCCAGAAGGACACCGAAATACGACCCCGGTTGATGATGTTGGTCGCATTGAGTGTCAGGTAACCGCCATCGCCGTAGGTGTATTGATGGCCCTCGGGATACGCGAAGGTCAGCGACGCAGTGCCCAAGCCTTCGATCACAGCACGGTCTCCGTTGACGATGCTCTGGCTTGGGCGGCGGATACCGCTCGAGTCCACGTTCAGAAACTCCATCCCATACAAGGAGCGGATGCTGCCGAGGTTGGTGTAGGTGAGAGTGTTGCGGGTGGCGAACACGTCGAACGTGGTGGCCGTGAAGGTTCCCGCATTGACGAAGGACACGGCGTCGATGGGGCGGTCGACCGCATAGCTTCCGCCGTTATAGAAGTCGCCCGCCGACGCAACCCAACCGCAGGCGAAGGCGACACAAAGAGTTCTCACCATGGTAGAAAGGCGTTTGGAGAGGTTGAAGGTATTCATGCGACGGTTCAATTGCCCCTCAGGTAGAGAGCAGCAGCCTCGAGGTCGGCCAGTTTGGTGCCGATCGGATAGAGTACCGGTGCGTTGGTGCTTCCGTCAAAGGAGCCCCAGATGTTTCCAGGTTGACCATCCTGTTCGTCGGTGTTGCCGAGATTCAAGGAGTACACGCCCACCTTGCTGAAGGTGTAGCCGGATTGGGGTTCGATGTTCCCGGGGCCTTCGGCGGCTCCGTCCAACGTCGCACCGGTGTTCACGAAGCCGGGTTGCACCAGACCCCCAAGGATGGGGACGTAGTTGATGACGCCGAGATCGCGGGCGCTGATCAGAATGTCCGGTCGGGCCAGGATCCGGCTCACCACCTGGCGAATGACCACGCCGTTGCTGCTGACCACCTCAGGGTAGGTGACGGCCGCTTGGCGGGCATTCTGGCGAAGCACCGGGTCGGTGTTGACCTTGACGAAGCGGACGCGATCGACACCGGCGCGCACCGCCAAATTCACCAATTGCAACGTGTTGCTGGTGGTTGTGGTTCCGACCGCGGTGGTACCCACCTGGCCGCTGGATCCGGCCACGGTCCAAGGCGACTCCAGAGCGGCCGAGGCACCGCCCCCGCCAGTGGCTGCGCTACCGCGGAACGATCCGGCCGGAGCCCCTTCGTAGTTGCGGTTGGCGGGGTGGTAGAGGTATCGGAGGCCACCGGCGTCATCCCGGGTGAGCCCTGTGAAATAACGGCCGGTGGGGCTGATGGCCCGGACGACGCGGTCATCGCTGGTGAGCCCCGAATTGATGCTGATGGTCGAAGCCAAGCTCACCATCGGGTTCGCCGAATCGACGGGGACTTCACGGGAGTCGTAGAATCCCACGGTTCCGTCCGCGTTGTAGATCTCACGGATGACATAGGAATACAGCGTGCCATTGATATAGCGAGAAGGGCGACCGGAGACCGGATCGTAGTTGAAGTTGACCACCGAATAGCTCGGAGTCGTGCCCACCACGTACCGGGCGCGGAGAGACCAGCACCAGCGTTCCGGCGAGGTGAGTCCCAAGGTGGCGAGGATCTGTGACATCAACTGCGTCTTGACGTCGACCAGACCGAGAGCCCGGGCGGTGGGATTGATGCCGTCGGCCTTGAGGGGAAACTCGTCAAGCGTGTCGCTGAAGGCGGACACGTTGGTCAAACCATTGAAGACGGCAAACGCCGCATCGACAGCCTGAGCTCCCTCGGTTCCGAAGAATTCGAGGAAGGATCCATCAATGCCGTAGGTGACAACCGGAGTGCTGAGACGGTATTCGTCGCCACGCAGGCGAGGACCACCATACTCATCAGCCCCATTGGGAACATTGTAACCCAGGTCGGGGGATTGCCAGCCGGAGAACGGGCCGAGCAGTGAGAACGCGCGCCCCGGCAATGACCCGAGCAGCAACAGGGCGACGATTGGGACGATGAAGGAGGTCGTGCGCATGGTCAGCGATCGGATTGGACGCGGAAGTAGGATTGGGCGGCGGCGCCTGCATCAATGGACGCCGACTGGCTGGTCGAGGTGGCCGTTTGGGTGGCCTGAACCGCGGTCCAGTGGACCAGGTCGGTGGAGGACTCCAATCGGTACTTGGCTCCAACCACGGTTTCCCAAGAGAGGTTGAGCTTCTGACGTGCGGCCACCGAGGTCTTCTTGAGATCCCGGGCGGAAAGGTCGACCCCGGTGCTGACTCCGGAGAAGTCGCTCCAGATGGCGCGATATCCGTCGGCAGTCGCCACAGCGGTGGGCGCGAATTGATCGTTCCTTCGGGTCTGGTTCAAAACCAGTTCGTCACCGGCCGGGAGGCCCGATGCCGTGATGGCCTTGGCGGCAACACCGAGGCCCGAACCATCGGCACCCCGAGTGGACCACACTGCCAGCGCACCCTCGGAACCCGCTGTGATGCGGAGGGCCGTCTGGTCGTAGGCACGGAAGTCGTTGAGCGTCACGGGCGAACCTTGAATGATCCCGGAGGCGGAGACCGTGGTGGCCCGGATATCCCACGATGACTTGGCCTCGATGTCATATTCGGACCATCCGATGAGCAGCTTTCCGGAGGACAGCGTGGCCATGGACGGGCGATCGCATGGCGAGGACGATCCATTGACCCAGATCGGTGAAACAGAAGTTCCGTCAGCCTGAAGGATTTGAGCGAAGATGTCGGAGTTGGCCTCACGCCGGGTGGCCTGACCGCCCAGACTGAGGACATCGGCCGAAGCCTGTTCAGCCACCCAGGCGACAGCCAGGGCGCCATTGGGGAGCACGCTCAGAGTCGGGGACCGATCAACGAGAGCCGAAGTGCCGATGACGCGACGGGCCGTAGAAGGCGATCCCGAGGCGTTGAAGGTCTGCAGGTGGATCTTGGAGGAAACCCCGTCGGATCCGATGGCCTGCCAGGCCATCGCGAAGCCACTGCCGGGGAGTTCGGCCAACACGGGCGCTTCGTGGCTGCCAAGATGGGCCTCGGACAAGACCCATTCGTCGCCTTGCGGAACTCCGGCCCGGGACAACCGGCGCGCGTGGATGGACTGCTTGCCGGGTTTACCCGATTGCCAGGCGACCACGGCGCTGCCGTCGGCCAAGGCCAACACCGTGGGATTCTCCTGATTGAAGAGACCCCGCTGGTTGACCCGATGGATCTGAGGACTGGCCGAGCCGGTCTGCAGATTGAGAACCCGAGAACCAATCCCGAGACCATCGCCATCCACGGCGTTGTCCTGCCAGACCACGAAGGCCGTGGATCCGGACACCGCCGCGTGGGCATTGACCTGGTCACCCACCAAGCCGGCCGGAGAAGCGGCATTGGGGAGGATGCGAACCTCACCGCCGCTCAGTTCTACGGATGCAGGTGCGACCTCCCGGATCGTCAAGCGGGGCGAGGCGGTTTGCACCCCTTGGCCGTGGCTCGTCCCCACGAGGCCGATGAGTGCCGCAAGCCCCATCAGCTTCCAAGGTGATCGGCTGTTTCGGTTTTGGTTCATGGATGGTTCGCCCCGAGTCGGATGACCTCCGGGCAGTTCAATCATTCCACTGACTGGGATGTGGCCGCTGGATTAGAACGCCGTGACGTTGGACGGTTTCTTGGTGGGGGTGGTGTTCGGGTCGAACGGAGGATTCTCCGGATCATGCACCCGCTTGCCACCCGCATCGACGATCGTCGCGGTCACGAAGATCATGAGGTTCTTCTTCACCGTGCGGGAATTCTCGCTGCGGAACAGGCGGCCCAAGACCGGAACATCACCCAGAACCGGAACCTTGTCGCGAGACTTGACGTTGTCTTCGGTAATCAAACCGCCCAAGGCCACGGTTTGACCGTCCCAAACGATGGCGCTGGTGGTGACCATGCGCACGCGCAGACGCGGGAGGGGCAGCACCGAGGTGCGGCTGATCGGGGAACTTCCCGAGGTCAGACCCAGGATCTGCGGCACGAACGGACCCGGATCATCATAACCGACGAACTCGGTGATCGTCGGGAGGATGGTCATCTGGATGGTCTCGTCATCCGAGGACACATAGGGGACCACGTCCAAGACCGGACCGAACGGCTGAGAAACCGTGCCGGGGATGATCAGGTTGATGGCCGCCTGGTTGACGTTGTTGCCAACGCCGCCGGTGCCACCGCCGAGACCACCACCACCACCACCCTGTCCACCGCCGCCGCCACCACCCTGATTGTTGAGACCGGTGGCGATCGTGCGCACATCGGACACTTCGACGTGGGCCTGACGACCGCTGAGAGTCGTAACCTTCGGCGCGGAGAGGAGGTCGACGCCATCGCGCTGTTCCAGCGCGCGGATCACCACCTTGAACTGAGGATCGGTGAGAATGCCGGTGAGGCTGAACACCTCGGGGATCTTGCCACTGTCGGCCGTGGTGTTCCGGAGACCGGAGGTGACCAACTGGTCGTTGGCGCCGGGAGCCGCCAGACCAGCGGCGCTGGTGCCCGGGAACACACCGCCCGGCAGGATCTGCGAGCCATCCACCGGCGAGATACTGCCCGGGTTGGCCGCGGACGGTTGGCCGGTGTAGCTCGGAGCGCTACCGCCCGAGAGACCCAATCGGCCACCACCCATGAGCGTATTGCCCAAGAGCCAGTCGAAGCCGAGAGCTTTGCTGTCGGTCTGATTGATTTCGGCGAAGCGCGCCTCGATCTCCACCTGAGGAGGAGCGACGTTGAGGATCTGGATGGCCTTTTCGATGACATCCAAGTCGGAGAGCGTGGCCCGCACGAACAGGATGCCGGTGCGGTCGTTGAAGAACAACGCCTTCTGGTCCTGCTCCCAAGGAGCGACACCCGCAGGGTACGGTCCACCGGCACCACCGCCCATGCCGCCCATACCCATGCCGCCACCCATGCCGCCCATGCCCATGCCACCACCCATGCCGCCCATGCCCATGCCACCACCCATGCCGCCCATACCGCCGGCGCCACCTTGACCGCCCATGCCGGGGATCATGGTCATCGGGAAATTGAGACCGCAGGCCATGAAGAACTGACGCACGACCACCTGGATGTTGGCCGTGAGGTTGGTGCGAGTGACACCGGTGATGCCGCTGCCGCCCATGCCGCCACCCATGCCGCCACCACCACCGCCGCCACCACCGCCCATGCCGCCACCCATGCCGCCGCCGCCGCTGACTTCAACACGGGGAATGGTGAACACGCCGCCTTGGCCACCCTGGCCGCCTTGGCCGCCACCACCGCCACCACCCTGACCACCGCCCTGGCCACCTTGGGCCACGGCCGGGGTGATGCCGGTCACGCTCTCCAGACCTTCCATGAAGGTGTTGGGGTTGACGCGCCACCAGCGGGAGTGCAGCTGGGTGGCCTCGGGCAGACGCTGACGGAACATGATGCCCCACTCCTCGACGGAGTACTTGAGGGGCTTCTCGGCAACGCTGGTGATGATCTCAAGAACGTCCGCCAATCGGAGGTCCCGCAACGCTGGGTTGATCCGCACCGGAACATTGTTCAGATCCACCGGCTCGGTCGCCGCTTGCGCGGCCTGTTGAGGTTGGCCCGTGACCGGATCGATCCCGCCCATTCCGGGAGATGACAGCGGAGAATCGGCATGAGAGTTCACCACGAAGGCGATGCCCTTCTTCTCCGGGTCACGGAGACGGGTCTGCTCGTCGAGGTACTTCACGACCTCGCCCAGGGGCAGACCGTCGAACTTGATCTCGTTGATCCGGATGGTGTCGAGCTTGTGATAGATCGCCTGACGACCAGCCCCGGTGTAGACCCGGTTGGTCTTGGCGAACGGGTTGGAGATGGGCAGCTTGGACTTGGGTTGCTCCCAGTATTGCTCGACTTCCAGCAACTTGTCCTTGTCGGTGAGAAGCTTCTCACGATGGGCGCGGGTGTACTTGGACTCCCGGATGATGTTCAGGTACTGGTAAGCCGGACCGTTGTCGGGGTCGAGCTTGATGGCCTCCTGAAGCTTCGCCTCGGCACGGTCGAAGTGCCCCATTTCGAAGGCGAGCTTGCCGTCTTGGACGGCGATGGCCGCCGTGAGCTTGTTGGTCTTGTCCGGGCCGATGTGGGTCAGGGCCTCTTCGGAGGGCACCCGGCCGACCAGATTGGCGAGGCGCTGGTCGTTCTCGCGCTTGAAATTCTTGGCCTTGACGTGGTTCGGATCGACCTTGAGAAGACGCTTCACCTGAAGGTCTGCCTCCTTGTACTCACCGGCCTTGGCGGCATTGTAGGCGAGAGCCAAGCGGGTCGACGTGAACCCTTCGATGGTGAGGTTGCGCTCCTTCTCGACGCTGGAACCCAGTTCCTCGGTGAGATTCCAAGCGTCTTCGTACGCCTTGGCGGCCGAAGTGAGGTCGCCCTGCTTGGCAGCGGTTGCAGCAGCCTCCAACGTCTTGCGCAAGACGATGGCTTTTTCTTCGCGCCGTACGGCGATCTCACCGGCTTCCTGCGCCACGGCGCGGTGGGAGACGGTATCGAACGCGGCAATGAGTGCGACGAGACTCAGGATCTTCGAGACTTTCGTCATGGGGTTCTTCACGGTTTGGACTGAAATGGACATGCAACGAGCCGATTATGGGATTACCTCGCCACGGTGGTTCGCACGGAATTGGGCGCGGACACTACTAGTTCATCTTTCTCGATGGCAACAATCTTGTAGACCGCGCCGGAGAGAGTGATGGATTCACCGACCCGCTTCTGCGGGAAGTCGCGCCGATCGGCCTCGTATCGGAGATCGGCGGAATATCCCTGCGTTCGGCGGAAACTCTTGCCCTTGGCCAATTGGAACGTCTCGCGGGTGGCGATGAGTTCGCAGGTGAACTGGGTCGGCGATTCCTTCGGCCCCTGGGCCTCGACCACGCGGAAGAGCTGGTCCTTGTTTTCGGAACCGACGGCCACCGATTCGACGACCGCGCGGCGGGCATTGGCCGACTTCTCATAATCACGGCGTACGGAGAATTGATACCGTGGTGCCTCCGGAGTGCCAGCCACCTGTTCGAAGGCGATCTCGAGCACAAGATCGTGGGCCGCAACGAAGGTGAGGCCGGACGCACCGGTGTTGGGGCGCGGCTTGGACGGTTCGAGGCGACCGCTGGAGGCCCGGGTCCAGGTGATGGGATTGAAGGTGTAGTGGTCTTGAGCGGCCAAGACGATCTGCGGGCGCTGGGTGACCTTCTTGAGGTACGTCTGGGTCAGGTTGGTCTCGAGGTTCTCGGGCACCAACGGCTTCTGCTTGGCTCCCGCAAGCTGCTGCAGGGCGTTCTCGAGATCCGAACGGACCTGGGAGACGGAGAAGACCAGAGAGATGGCCAAACCGGCGACGGCCAGCAGGACGAATCCCAGGACCAGCTTCTCGTATTGTTTCTTGATGAATTCCATGGGTTCCGGGAATTGCGGCCTAACGGCGGGTCGCCTTCTGAGCCGGAGTTGCAGCCGGAGGCAGTGCTAGACGCACCACCTCGAAGCCTAGGGTGACCTTGATGGGTTTCTGCTCGAGGACGATGTCGCCGACTTTGCCGGAGGGCGCCGGAGCTGCACCGGGTTGGGCCGCCGGAGGCATGGTGCCCATGCCGGGTCGCAGACCGTAGCGGCTCATCATGGCCATCATGCCGGCCGCCGGGTTGGCCGGGGCCGCCTCGGCGGTCTCGGTTCCGTCGGTACTGGAACGGTCGACGTTCAGCGTCTTGAGCACGTAAGCGTTGGAGGCGCCGACGAATCGGGTGAGGACCTCACCAAGTTCGGAACTGAAGCACTGGAACTGCACCTCGTAGGGATGAATACCCGCACCGATGACGGTGTTGGTACCCACCTTCTTGGAGAGGATGTCACCAGACCCGGCAGGCTCGTTGGTGCCGATCGCCGTGCGCTTGATCGACAGCAGCGAATGGATCTTGGAGGCGAAGAGGATTTCGGAGAACTCCCGGATGTCGTTCAGGGCCAGGGCCAACGGCTGCAGCGTGCTTGGCGCCAGTCGGAGCTCACGGCGCTGGGAGTTGAAGGTGAAGTTGTACTTGGAGCTGGAACTTCCGCTGGCATCGGAACCCGAGGGGAGTTTGACTCCCTTGCGCTCGGCAGACCGTTCGAGATCGCCGATGGTGCGGGTCAACATCGCCTTGAAACTGGCGTCGTCGAGGGCTCCGAAGCTCGGGTATTGGGAGAAGGTGGTCAACGCCTGGGTCTTCAGCTGGGCGAAACGCTCCTGCTCAGCCTTGGCCAACTCGATGTTCTTCGTGTTGGGATAGGGCTCCCGTTTGACCAGAGTGTCGTACTCGTTCTTCTTGGCCTCGAGTTCCCCGCTGGCGGCTTCGGCCTCCGACTGTGCCGAGAGCAGGTAGACCGCCCCGCCGATCAGCAGGGCCGCCGACACCGCCAGGCTGATGACAAAGGCTAGGTTGCGCTTGATCCAGGACATATCAGAGCTTGATGGGGCGCTTGAGCTTGAGCTTCAGCGGGAACGTGAAGGTCGCGGTGGTGTCTTCGACCTGCTCGAGGTTGCCGGAAAGCTGGGTTTCCGAGGCGTCGAACAGCGGGCTGGCCTTGGCCAATTTTTCCAGATCGTAGGCGATCTGACCGTTGGCCTCCTGCTTGACTTTCTGCAGGTTGACCGCGCGGATGCTGAGGTTGAGCACCGCCACTTCGTTGGTGGAAGTGCTGTTCTTGGCCTTGGCTCCCCCGGCAGCAGCACCCCCGGCGTCGGCCGATGATCCGCCCTCACCCCCCTCGGAACTGCCCGCCGCGGTTTTGGGCAGCAATCCGTAACGGGCCATGAGCTCCTTGCTCATGGTGATGACTTTCGGGCCTTCTTCTTCAGCCGAGGCCACTTCGGGCTTCGGAGGCTCCGTGGAGTAGAAGGTATCGACCCAGATGCCCACCGGAACCCCCAGTTTCTGGGAGGACTCGGCCTCGGTGGCCTTCAGGATGGTGCGGACTTCGGTGAGAATCTCGGGCCAATAAGCCCGTTCGTTGAGCCAAGCTCCGAGCTGATCGGTCTGCTTGTGGATCTCGGAGAGTTTGGACTCTTCGCCCTTGAGCGAGGTTTCGATCCGCGCCAGGGGTTCGACCTTCTCGGAAATGGTGGCCAAGCCCTCGCGACGCACCGTGGCCACCTTGCTGAAGAAGAGGCCAGCCGACCATACGCCGGCCGCGGCGACAAAGGCCGCGGCGACCAAGAACGGCTTCTTGGCGTTGAAATCCTGCCGCGCCTTGGAGCTCTTGGGCAGGAGGTTCAACTCGACCGGACAGTCGGCGATGTTGCGCAGACCGAGTCCGACCACTTCTCCGAAGAAGGAAGCCGACTTTTCGAGCTCCTCGACATTGACCGACGGATCGATCTGGATGTTGCGGAACGGGCTGAAATACTCGACCGGCAGGTTGAGCTTCTCTTGGAAGAACTCGGCGGAATAGGCCATGACCGAGCCGCCACCGCAGAGATAGACCCGCTGCGGGGCCGAACCACCCTGCTGGGTGCGGTAGAACTGGATGGTCTGGTTCACCTGCATGTGCAGGCGGGTCAGGACATTCCGCGCCACTTTGGACACGGCCGCCACCTTCGGATCATCGGGCTCTTCGTAGGCGCCACCGAGGCTGACGAAGCCTTGGGCGATCTTGAACTTCTCGGCCTCGGCAAAGGGAACCTTCGATTCGGCCGAATATTCCTGCGAAATGGTGTTGGCCCCGACCGGGACCGTCCGGACGTAGAACTTGTTCTTCTCGAAGAGCAGGACATTGCTGGTCTTGGCTCCGATATCGATCAAGAGGCTGCAACCCTCCACATCTCCGTAGTTGTAACGGAAGGCATTGGCCAAGGCGGACATCGAGGCGTCCACCACCTCCATCTTCAGGCCCACCGACTCGCCCACGGCGAAGAGTTTGTCGACGACGTCGGCCTTGATGGCGACCAGAAGCACCTCGCGGGCCCCATCGGCGGCGGTGCCGAGGATCTGATGGTCCCAAGCGCTCTCGGTGAGCGGGAACGGCACGTTCTGCTGAGCCTCGTACTGGATGATCTGCGAGACCTTTGAAGCGTCAACCGGGGGGAGTTTGACGAACTTGGAGAAAACCTGATAGCCGGGTGCGGCGATGTTGGCCTGACGGGAGACGAAGCCCCCTTCAGCCAGCAATTCGGTGAGGGCCCGCTTGAGAACCCCATCGCGGGCGGCGTCTTGCGAACCGGGCAAGCCCAAGGCCCGGACACCGAAACGCAGGAGCTTCAAACCGCCACCGTCGGCCGGCTCGAACTCAGCGATCTTCAGGGTCCCGGCCCCGAAGTCGATTCCCAGAAACGTTTTGGCTTTTAGCATTTGGCTTTTAGCACGGTGCGCGTGGAAATTTCAGCCCTCCAAGGGCCAAAAAATCGCTCGAGCGAGGCATGCCTGGCGGCGAGCGATCACGGATGTAGGGGTGTAGCTAAAGAAAGCCGGTGGAAGGGTCAAACACAAAAGACGACACGACCCCGAAACTTGTTCACATCTGTTGACACTCTTCGGTGACCGAACCTCGCGAATCCCCCGCAATTCGGTTCAGGCCCAGCGATTCGGTCAGTTCCCGAATCGATCGACCGGGAATTCGCGAAGGTCGCCGACGACCCAAGTGGCACCGGCCCGGGTGAGTTCATCGGGCGAACCGCCACCGGTGCAGACGCCCAGACTCCGGGCTCCGATGGCCTGGGCACATTCGACATCCCGATGGGTGTCGCCGATCACGACGATCTCGGAGCCTTCGAGGCGGCGGCCCAGCTGACGGGAAGCCCGGTCCCGCGCGATGCGGGCCAGTTGATTGCGGTCTTCGTGGTCATCGGCAAAAGCTCCGCACACCCAATCTCCCCACAGGGAGTGAGCCGCCAGCTTGATCTTGGCGCCGAGCCGGATGTTGCCGGTGAGGAGCCCGAGGGCCGGCGGTTCAGGCAGGTTCCGGAGGGCCACCAGCATCGCGGCGACGCCCGGGCAGACCTCACCCGGATTTTCCCGGAGCCGCTGGTCGAGCAGGAACACGTAGGCATCGAGGAAGTGGCGGATGTCCCAGGAACGGCCCTGAAGCCCGTGACTGACAAAGAACTCGCGGACCAGAGCGGTGTCGGTGCGCCCATGGAAGTGGGTGCGCTCGGCCACACCGGGCACGCCATAAAGCAATTCGGCCGTGCGTCCGAACGCATGCACGCCGGCTCCGCCGGTTCGGATGAGTGTGCCGTCGATGTCGAACAAAACCAAACGGGTCATGGGGAAAGGGGGGCGAGAAAGGAGTGGGGTCCGGACGGGGTGTTCACCGGGGCCTCAGCCCAGGCGGCCCGCCTCGATATCGGGCCACAGGGGTTTCAGGTCGGGATCGGACAGAGCCATGGACCTGACGGCACCCGGGTGCTTGGTGAGTTTGGAAGCCCGGGCGAACCACTCGGCCGCGGCGTCGACCCGCTCGGATTGCGCACAATAACAGGCCAGGTCGTAGGGAATCTCGAAGGCCCGGGGCCATCGGGATTGGACCGGCAGCAGCAGATCGTAGGCGTCGAGGGTGCGGCCCAGCCAGTGCAACGCCTGGGATCGGTAGAGCCAGCCCCAGAACTCATCGGGAGCGACTCCCATGAGGATCCGGGAGAATTCCAACGCCTCTTCATGCCGTTTGCAGGCTCGGGCCGCGTGGAAACGCAGTTTGAGCACCTCGGGCAGGATCTGGGCCGGTCCCGGAAGGCGGGCGATCTCGGCCTCGGCCTCGGCCGCCAGGCCCAGTTCGAACCATCCTTGCGCGGCCCTGACGCCGTGCTCGACTTGGATACCGTGCTCGATCTGAAGGTTGTTGGAGGGGGATTGATTCACCGACGGCCTCGGACTGTGGCACCCTTTTGGGCGGATTTGAAGCCCCAAGCAACGGAATGGGTTGGGATTGAGTGTTTTGCCGGGCTGGTCGAGGTTGGAGGCGCCCGATGCACCTGCTTCTTCCGCTGATCGCCGCCATCGCCTTCGCCGCCGGATCGATGGTCTTCAAACGGGCCTTTGCCGAGGGGGCGACCCTCTCCCATGCCGTGGTGGTCAACAATGTCATCCTAGGACTGCTCTTTCTGCCCCTGATGGCTTTGGATCCCCACCCGATCCCCTGGGAGCGGTGGCATCTCCCATTCATCACGGCGAGCACCTTTGTCGCGGGGCATCTGTTCAACGTGGCGGCCCTACGGGCGGGCGACGTCTCGGTGGCGACTCCCCTGCTGGGGGTCAAGGTGGTCTTCGTGGCCCTGATCGCCCGCTTCGCCTTCGGGTGGCCGCTGTCGAGCGGGCAGTTGACGGCCGCGGCCTTGACCAGCGTGGGCGTGCTCATCACCGGACTGACCGATTTCAGAGGCGGGCCGGGAGCCCGGGGTGGCCCGGCCCGGCCCAGTTCGACCGGCCGACGGGCCGGATTGACCACCGTGCTGGCGCTGGGGTGCGCCGCCGCTTTCGCGGTGACCGACGTGCTGATCCAGATCTGGGCCGCGGAGTTCGGGACGCTGAATTTCCTGTCGATGCTCTTCGCCGCCCTCGCGCTCGAGTCGATCCTGATCCTGCCGCTGCTGGGGTTCAAAGCCCGCCCGGAGGCCGGGTCTCTTCCGGTGTTCCGGCAGGTGGTCGTTTCCCTGGTCGCTCCGGCACGCGCCTGGCGTTGGATCCGGCTGGCGACGGCCCTCTCGGCCATCCAGGCCCTGTTGATCACCGGAACCATCGCCACCTGGCGGGATGCGGCCGGGGTCAATGTGATCTATGGCACCCGGGGGCTGTGGAGTCTGGCGCTGGTCTGGTGGGCCGGATCCTGGTTCGGCAATGCCGAACGCCGCGACTCGGGCCCACGGGTGCTCATCGCCCGATCGGCCGGGGCCGTGTTGATCCTCGGCGCCGTGATCCTGACCCTCCGATCAGGCGGTGGCTCCTGAACCGGCCACCATGGCCCGATTCAGGATCGTCCTCCTGGTCATCGGGCGCACGGGCCTCTCCGGATCGCGATCAGGGGGCGCTGCGGACGAGCTTCCAAACCTCGCCCTTGCCCGGCGTCAACCCGATGTTCCCGTTGGTCAGGACGTACAGTTCACCGTCGTTGTCTTCGCCGAAGCCCACGATGTAGGAGGCCACCTTGGCCGGGGTCCTCAACGTCAAGGGTTCCACGGTCCACTGACCCTTGCCCGACTTGGGCCGGTGAGCCACCAGCAGCGTCCCTCCCGGAACACCCCAGATGCGGCCCCAATCGCCGAAGACATAGTCTCCCTTCAATTCGGGGAACGCCTTGCCCCGGTAGACGAACCCGCCCGTGACACTGATGCCATGGGCCTCGGGATCCTTTTTGAATCCGTTGCGGTTTTTGTACACGGCCACCGGATCGACGAAGGACTCTCCGTGCAACCCCTTCTGAGGGACCTCGGCCGGAGGCTTGTCGGCCGCCTTCGGGTTGAACCCGACGAATCCCTCGCGCATTCGCCACCCATGGTTGCCCCCCTTCTGGATCACGTTGACCTCTTCCCACATCGTCTGGCCGACATCGGCCGAATACAACGCATGGTCGCCCCCGCGGTCGAACGACAGGCCCCAAGGGTTCCGAATGCCATAGGCCCAGATCTCCGGCCGGGCCTTCTTGCCGTCGGCGAAGGGATTGCCCTTCGGAATGCCATGCCCTTCGGGCGTATTGACGTCGATGCGCAGGATCTTGCCCAGCAGCGTGTCGAGGTTCTGCCCGTTACCAAGCTCGGGGCGCTTGCCTTCATCGTTACCGTTACCGCCGTCGCCAACCCCGATGTACAGGCAGCCATCCGGGCCGAAGGCCATCCGACCACCGTTGTGGTTGGCGTAGGGCTTGTCGATCTCCAGACGCACCTTCTCCGAGGCCGGATCGAGGGTGAAGGGCTCCGCCGCCGACGCGGTGAACTCGGAGATGCGCAGCGTGCAATCCCAGTCGGCCGGCGCGGATTCGCGTCGGGGAGCCGTGTACGCGATCATCACCCGACGGTTCTTCTTGAACTGGGGATGCAGGGCCAGACTCAGGACACCGCGTTCATCGAAGGCGCCCTGGTTGAGGGGCGACAACCGGTGGGTGAGCGACAAGACCGGGGTCTCACGCAGTTGGCCCGGTTTCTCAAGGAGCCGGATGAACCCCGGCTGATCGACGATGAGTGCCCGCCCATCGGGCAAGGCGACGTAGGAGAGCGGCGAGGTCAATCCTCCGGCCACCCGGGTCAGGGAAACCGTGGGGGCGGCCTGAAGGCCCCCCATTCCGAAGAGGGCCACAGCAAGGGCGACGGATCGAAGCGACATGGTGCAGAGAGATAGCGATTCAGGAGCGACCCTTCAATCTTGCCTTCCTGGACCGCACCCGCAAGCGGTCGGACTTGCCGGGTTGACCCCGAGGCGATCTGGGCGATGGATGAAGGTGTCATGAGTTCGCTCCCCGCATCCGCAGACGCGTCGAAACCCGCCCCGGACCTCGGAACCGGTCCCAGCCTGCTGGACAGGGTGTTGGAAGCCGATGTCGTTCCCGATGCGGTGATCCGATTCGGCATCCGCCGCCTGCTGCAGGAGCGTCTGGACGAGGAGGCCGCCCACGGCGATGTTGAGGCGCAGCGCGCCCACCGGATGCGGTTGATCCGGGAATTGTCGGAGTCGCCGATCGCCATCGAGACCGCGGCCGCCAACGAGCAGCATTACGAGGTCCCCACCCGGTTCTATGAACTGTGTCTCGGGCCGCGTTTCAAGTACTCCAGCTGCTATTACCACACCTTCCGCGAGAGCCTCGCCGAGGCCGAGGAGATCATGCTGGCCCTCACCTGCGAGCGCGCCGGACTCGCCGATGGCCAAACCATCCTGGAGTTGGGTTGCGGCTGGGGTTCCCTTTCACTGTGGATGGCGGCGCGGTATCCCCGAGCCCGGATCACCGGAGTCTCGAACTCCCGGACCCAGCGCGAGCACATCGAAGCGGAGGCCCGCCGCCGGGGCCTGTCGAACCTGACGATCCTGACCTGCGACATGAACCACTTCGAGCCGCCCGGGGGCGACGGCCAGTTCGACCGGGTGGTGTCGGTGGAGATGTTCGAACACATGAAGAACTACCGACGCCTGCTGGCCAACATCGCCCGCTGGCTGCGGCCCGACGGTCGGCTGTTCGTCCACATCTTCACCCACCGCGAGTACGCCTACCATTTCGTGCCGCGCGGCCCGAGCGACTGGATGGCCCGGTATTTCTTCACCGGCGGTATCATGCCCAGCGACGACCTGCTGCTGTATTTCAACGAAGACCTGCGGCTCGAAGACCACTGGGTGGTCAACGGACGGCATTATGGGCGCACGGCCAACCAGTGGCTGGAGAACATGGACGCCCACGAGGCCGAGGTCCGGCGGATCCTCGCCGCCACCTACGGGGCCTCCGAGGAGACCCGATGGTGGGTGTATTGGCGGGTCTTCTTCATGGCGTGCGCCGAACTCTGGAATTTCAAGGAAGGCAACGAGTGGCATGTCAGCCACTACCGCTTCACCAAGAACACCACACCTTCTGCGGGCACCGCCGGCCGTTGAGCTCGGCACACCGTCTCTCGACCGGTCCCGAGCCCCGGCTCCGGACCGCCTAGGCGCTGGCGCTGGTGTAATGACGGAGGGAGAAGCGCCAGACCCATTCGCTGGCGATGAAGCAGGCCGCCGCCATGAGCAGCAGTGCGGCCCACTCCCAGGGCGAGGCCAACCGCTGGGCCAGGAGCTTGGCCGGGACGTTCGACACCAGCAGCATGGGCAACACCCAGGTGAAAACGGCCCGATAGGCCCCCTTCGGAAACGCCTCGGCCGGGAGGCGGGCGATGTTGAAGAGGTTGTAGTAGCCCCAGACGATGCCTTGGGCGCGGACCGTCCAGAAGGAGACACAAGCCAAGAGGAACATCAGCGAATAATGCACGCTCAGGCCGGCCAGGCAGACCACGATGAACCCCACCCACTGGGCCGGTGAGGGAGCCCGTCCGAGCTGGGCCAGGGCATAGAACACCACCGCCAGACCCATCAACGCGTTGGCGATGTTGCCGATCTCGAACTTCTTCACCGAGATCAGGAACCGGGTGTTCACCGGCTGCAGGAGCAGGAGATCGAGGGTCCCCTTCCGGATGAGCTCCGACAGATTGGACAGGTTGGTGACGAAGAGCATGTGGAAGAGCTGCTGGATGAACTGGTTGCAGCCCACCAGGAGCACCACCTCCCATCGCGACCAGCCGGCGATCTGGTCGGTGTGCCCGTAGAGCACCGTCATGAAGGCCAGTTGCAGGCCGAACCACAGGGCCTCGACCACGATCCACAGGAGGAAGTTCACCTTGAACTGCATCTCGTGGATCAACGAGTAGCGGATGAGAGCGCCGTAGATGCCGGCATAGCGCGAGAGGGATGGAAGTCGATGTCTCATGGGTTGGACCCTCAGCCTCCCACCGCGGTGTATTTCCGTAGACCCCGGGACCAGGTGAACCGGGCGATCAGGAAGGCCGCGACCACCCAGGCCGCCTGCAGGCAGAACCCCTGCCAGAGGGCCGGACCCTGGATCCGCCCCAGGTAGACGCCCACGGGGAAGTAGAGCAGGTACGGATACGGGGTCCAGAGGAGGAGCCGGTGCAGGGATTCCGGCAGGATGTCCAACGGGAAGAGATGACCACTGGCCAGGAACTCGAAGGCGAACTGGATGAAGATGAAGGTGCTCACATCCATCACCCAGAACGAGAGCAGGGCCACCGTGTAGGCGATGAGGAATTGCAGCAGGGCCGCCATGAGCAGCGACAGGGGCATCAGCACCCAGGTCAGCGGTCCGGCCGGCGCGACCAGGAATTCGCGCTGGAAAAACAGGAAGAATGCCACCGGGATGAGGGCGACGCTGGTGTAGATGACCCGCCCGGACAGATACAGGCACAGGCGATAGGTCAGGTAGTCCAGGGGTTTGAGCAGGAACTGACTGACGGCCCCATCCTTGATGTCGGCGGCGATCTGCCAGTCGTCTTCGGCCACGGCCGTGATCGCATCCACCACGGTGACGAGCAGGTAGTAGCTCACCATCTGGGCGAGGGTGTAGGCGCCGATCGGCGATCCGGCGGGCTTGTCGGCGTAAATCGCCTGCCAGAGGAAAAGGGTCGCGGCCAGCGGGACCAGTCCGAATGCCGCCCGGAACAGGAAGTTGGTCCGGTACACCAGGGTGTTCTGGATGCCCATGGAGAGCACATGGGCATAGCGGCTCAGGAACCGGGCGGCGGACGGTGCGGGCGTGGGCATCACGGCTCCATCCCGGTTGAGGAACCCTGATCGACCTCGCCCTCCAGGAACAGGGCCAGGTGCTGCAGACGCAGCTCGGTGTTCACCGTCTCGAGGATGAGCTGGCGGGCCATCGGATTGGGCAGGAGGAGCGCCCCGACCAGGTCGGCGAACCGACCGGGATGCTGGATGTTGCCCAGGGCGCGGATGCAGTCCTCGACCTGGGTCTCCCCTTCGGCCGGTCCGCCCGCGGCCAGTTGGCGGATGAGATCGAGAGGCACCGGTTGATCCTGACGCAGGCGGGCGTCGATCAGCTCCAGACATCGGCGGACCAGACCCTGGATGGCGGGAGACTTCTCCAGCTTCTCCTTCACGGGCGTGATCAGGTGCTTGCGATAGGGCCGGGTCTGGACGATCCGACCCAACCGCACCCGGATCAGGCCCTGAAGCACCAGATTGGAGGTTCCGTTGGGATTGCGGACCGAGGCCCGGACCAGACCCAGGGTGGCGATCCGGCACGGGGACTCCCGCTTGGCGCCGGTCCGTTGCATCGCCAGACAGAACATCCGGTGGGACTCCAGCGACTCCGCCAGCATCTCCCGATAGCGGGGCTCGAAGATGAACAGGGGCATCATGGCCTGCGGAAACAGGCTGGCCTCTCCCAGGATCATCACCCCCATGCGGTCGGGTATCAGCATGAGCCGACGGTAAAGTGGGCCCCCGCCAACGCAAGGCGGCGACACGGGCCTCCATGCCTGCACGCTGGGGTTCTCGGAGATTGAATGTCCGAGCCGGATCGGTGTCTATTGATGCGGCGGACGGGAATCACCCCGGACCACCACTCCTGACTGATCATGAAATCGAACCTCGTTCCCGCGGTGCTGGTCATCGTCTGCCTGGGCCTCGGCGCCGGATGGTTTGTGAACTCCAAGAAGGCCGAAGAGACCCGGATCAGTCTTGAGAGCCAACGCTCCGCGCTGTCCAACGATCTGGTCGCCACCACCGGCAAGCTCACCGAGCAGGTCCGGGTCAATGCGAGCCTGGAGACCAACCTCACCCAACGCATCGAGGATCTGAACACGGTCTCCAACAAGTGGGTGGCCGTGTCGGGCGAGCTGAGCCGCACGACCACCGAGGCGGCCAAGGCGGCCGAGGCGGCCAAGGCCGAGATCGAGCGCCGGAACAAACAGATCTCCGATCTGGAGGGTGAGAAGGACGACCTGACCAAGAAGATGGGCGAGCTGAACGGCCAGATCGGGAGCCTCGAGAGCCAGATCAAGGTCACCGAGCGGAAGCTCGCCGCCAGCGAGGGCGACCGCGAGGCGCTCAAGAAGGAGCTCAAGCGCCTCATCGCCGAGAAGGCCGATCTGGAGAAGAAATTCAACGACCTGGCCGTCCTTCGCGATCAGGTGCGCAAACTGAAGGAGGAGCTGAACATCGCCCGACGCCTGGAGTTCATCCGACGCGGGCTCTACGGCTTCGACAAGAAGGGGGCGCAACTGCTGCAGGAGGGCGTCCGTCCGAAGCCCGCGGCCAGCACGGCCACCAACGCCTATCCGCTGAAGGTGGAGGTGGGCACCGACGGGTCGGGCAAGATCGAGGCGGCCCCGGCGAAGCCCTGAAGCGCGCCTCGGCCCTCCTCCGGTCCCGACCCCTCGCGATCCTCTCGCGTTGCGGGTGGCTCGGATCGGGCCCAGTCTGAGCCGATGCACGGGCCATTGCGGGACTCCCACGGCCGGATCATGCGCGACCTTCGGGTCAGCGTGACCGACCGGTGCAATTTCCGCTGCCTGTACTGCCTGCCGGAAACCGAGGAGGCGGCCGATTTCTACCGCACCCGCTTCGACGGGCTGCGCCAACCCGTCACTCCGATCACATCGGCGACCCCGATCCATCGGGAATGGAAGCCGAAGTCCGAGATCCTCAGTTTTGAGGAAATCACGCGGGTGGTCCGGATCGCGGTGGGTCTGGGGATCGAAAAGGTCCGCGTCACCGGGGGCGAACCGCTGTTGCGCCAGGGAGTCGACCAACTCATCGGATCGTTGTCGGGCATCCCCGGGGTCCGCGATCTGGCCATGACGACCAACGGAGCGCTCTTCGCCCGCCAGGCCACTCGACTGCGCGCGGCCGGTCTCGATCGCGTGAGCTTCAGCATGGATTCGCTGGACCGGGACAATTTCCGACGCATGACCGGCCGGGATGGACTGGCCGGAGTTCTGGAGGGCATCGGCCTGGCGCGGGAATTGGGTTTCCATCCGGTGAAGGTCAATGCGGTGGTCATCCGGGGGATGAACGACCATGAGATCCCCGCGCTGGCGGGCTTTGCGGCCGAACACGACCTGAGCCTGCGCTTCATCGAGTTCATGCCGCTGGACTCCAGCCGCGCCTGGCAGAAGGGGCTCGTGGTCCCGGGACGGGAGATCCTGGAACGCCTTCGCGGCGGGTTCGAACTGCATCCGGTGGATACCTCGGCCAATCCGTCGGAAACCGCGCGTCGCTGGCGACTGGGTGGCGGCCGGGGCGAGGTGGGCATCATCGCCCCGGTCAGCGAACCCTTCTGCGGGCACTGCAATCGCCTTCGCCTAACGGCCGATGGCAAATTGCGGACCTGCCTCTTCAGCCTCGACGAACACGACCTGAAGCCCCTGCTGCGGGGCGGTGGCTCCGACGAGGCGCTGGCCGCACTGCTCCACGACCGGGTCCGGCACAAGGAAGCGGGCCACCGGATCGGTCAGGCCGACTTCGTGCAACCCCAGCGCTCCATGAGCTGCATCGGCGGTTGAACCTCCGAGGCCTCGCGCGACCGAATCACCCCCGGGCCTCTCAGCCCTTGGTCAGCGTCTCGTCGAGATTGAACAGCACGTTGGCCAAGGTCATCCAGACGGCCAGTTTCCGGGTCTCCAGACCGGCCGGCCTGGGGGCCTGACCCACCTCGATGAGCGCCGCGGCCGCCCGGGGATCGGCCCGGAAACCACGTTCCTGCTGCTGCACGAAGGCCAGCAACCGGCGGCGTTCGCCCTCGGTCGGCGGGCGGCCGACACACCGGACAAAGGCGTAGTCCACGCGGGAGGCGTCGGTGGGCCCCCCCTCGGTCAGGATGCGCTGCCCGAAGACCCGGGCCGCCTCCAGCAGGGTGGGCTCGTTGAGTCCGGCCAGCGCCTGCAACGGGGTGTTGGTCCGGGGACGACGCGACACGCAGACCTCGCGGCTCGGCGCGTCGAAGGTGGCCAGCGTCGGATAGGTGCAGACACGCCTCCAGAAGGTGTACAGGGCCCTCCGGTACAAGTCGGGCCCTTCGCTCGCCGGCCATTCGTCCATGCCGATCTCCGGACGCAAGAAGCCGATCTCCTTCCAGAGGTTGGGCACCTGCACCGGATACACGCTGGGGCCGCCCACCTTGGATTGGAGCAGGCCGCTGACCGCCAGGGCCTGGTCTCGGATCATTTCGGCATCCAGACGGAAGCGAGGTCCGCGAGAGAGAAGGCGGTTGTAGAAATCCTTCTCCAGCCGGGAAGCGTCGGTCGCCGCGCTCTGGCGGTAGGTCGCCGACATCACGATGAGCTTCTGCAGGGCCTTGACGTCCCAGCCGCTGGCGACGAACTCGGTGGCCAACCAGTCGAGCAACTCCGGATGCGAGGGCGATTCGCCCTGCCGCCCGAAATCTTCGCTGGTCTTCACCAGACCCGTGCCGAAGCAACGCTCCCAAGACCGGTTCACCGTCACGCGGGCGGTGAGGGGATTGGCCGGATCGACCAGCCAGCGGGCCAACGTCAGTCGGTTGGGAGCCGCACCCTGCGGCAGGGGCGGCAACGCCGCCGGAGTGCCCGGTTGGACTCCCTTGCCGCGGCTCAGGAAATCACCCCGCAAGTGGATGTAGGTTTCACGCGGCTGGGGCTCGGAGCGTTCCTGCATCACCAACGTGGTGAACTTCTGGGCGGCGCGCTGTTTGCGGGACTGTTCGAGGGCGAAGAGATCGCGCTCCAGAGCCCGGACCTTGTCGGAGGCCGCGCGTCGGCTGGCGGCCAGGAGTTTCGATTGCTCAGACGACCGGTGCTGCGGGGGCTTTGCTGCCGCCAGCCGCACGTCTTCCGACAGCGGCCACTGGCGTTGCGGGTCCTTCTCGGTGGTCACCGAAATGCGGAAGCGGCCGATGCAGTGGCTGTTGCCGTGGTAGTGGTCGAATCGGAAGGTGAGACGGCTGCCCCCGCGATACCCGGCCGGATCCTGGAGCCGGGCGATGAGCCAGTGGCGTTCTCCAAACCGGGGCCCGATGGCCCAACCGGTCTTGGGGTTCCGGTCGATGGCGTGCTCGGCGCGGTAGTACGGTTGCTCCCAGTCGGTGGTGGCGCTGGCGAAGAAGAGGTTGGTGTCGGCCGGCGCCGGGCCCTTCTTCGGAGCCGCCGCGAAGGAGAATTCGTCGAGGATGAAGTTGCCGGTGGCGCCCCAGCGGCCGGGGCCGTTCTTGGGCAGGCTCGGGTCGGGCAAGACTTCCAGCAGGACGGCGGTGATGCCGGTGAGATCGGTGTCGGCCTCGACGGTGATGGTGTCGTAGATGGGGTTCACCCCGGTGCCCAGGAGGGAACCATCGGGCAGATTGGTGTAGCCGGAACCGCCGGTGGAGTGGGCATTGACCAGATGGAGGGTGCGCCAGGGGTCGGGCTTCCGCGCCACCGATTTCTCCCAGGAGGCCTGATCGGCCTGCAGCGCCTGCTCGGTGCGGGCCAGCTCGTCGCGGGCCTCCTTCAGACGCCGTGCGAGGTGGGCCTCGCTGTCGGCCAGGTCGGGCTTGGGCACCTCGACCGAAGGCCCGAGGCTGTAGTTGCCGGAATCGGCGCTGTTGTTGAAGAAGGCGTAGAAGCGGTAGTACTCCTCGTGGGTGATCGGATCGTACTTGTGGGTGTGACACTCGGCGCAGTTCAGGGTGAGACCCAACCAGGTGGTGCCCACGGTCGCGACGCGGTCCTTCACGGCCTTGGTGCGGTACTCCTCGGCATCACCGCCGCCCTCGTCGTTGACCTTGGTGTTGCGGTTGAATCCGGTGGCGATGCGCTGGGCGAGGGTCGGTTGAGGCAGCAGATCGCCCGCCAGCTGGTCGATGGTGAACTGGTCGAAGGGCTGATTGCGGTTGAAGGCCTCGATCACCCACTGGCGGTAGGGCCAGATGGACCGGGCGAGATCCACCTGATAGCCGTTCGAATCGGCATAGCGGGCCAGGTCGAGCCAGCCGCGGGCCATGTGTTCTCCGTAGTGCGGCGAGGCGAGCAACCGGTCGACCAGATTCTCATAGGCCCGGGGCGAGGTGTCGGCGAGAAATGCCGCGACCTCGGCGGGCTCGGCGGGCAGGCCGGTGAGATCGAGCGAGACCCGACGGATGAGGGTCGCCCGATCGGCCTCGGGTTGCTGCTGGAGTCCTTCCCGGGCCAGCCGGTCCACGATGAACCGGTCGATGGGATTGCGCACGGTCGCCGTCTTGGGCAGGTCTTCCGGAGGTTTCGGGCGGACCGGCGTCTGGAAGGACCAGTGTTTCTGCGCGTCGACCTCGGGCCATACGGCCCCCTCGCTGATCCACCGGGTCAGGCTGGCGATCTCGGCGGGCGTCAGACGCGGGCCCTTGGGCGGCATGACCTCGTCCGGATCGGTGGAGGTCGCCCGACGGAGCAGCTCGCTGGACTCGGGCTTGCCCGGCACCAGAGCGGGCTTGCCCGATTCGGCCGGTTGCAGCGCCGCCGCTCGCGAGTCCAGACGCAACTGCGCCTTCTGCTTGTCGGGACCGTGACATTCGGAGCAGCGCCGAATCAACAGGGGCTCGATCTCGGCCGTGAAGTCGGTGGCCGCCAGCGCATGGGAAATCAACAGCGTTCCCGTGATCACGGTGACCGCCGCAGAAAGCAGGGGGATCTTCATGGACTCTGGTATCCTGTGAGTCTCGGAGAACCCGCCACGGAAAGCCAGACCGGAAGATCCGAGGGGCGCGTTGCGCCCGGTGGGCCGGAGGGCGATGTGCAGGACCAGGAGCGTGCTCGAACAATCGGGGACCGTTGCCTTCGGCGGGTACCCGGCTGACAATGGGATCTCGGGGATCGCTTTCCCAAAGACGCCCGGCCTCCTAGGGTGGCGCCCACACGGTGAAGCCCTCGTCCATCCTACTGATCGCCGGCGAGCCCAGTGGCGACCAATTGGCCGCCGAACTGGTGCGCGCGCTGCAGCTCCAGAGCGGACCGGGCCGACCGAGGTTCTTCGGCGCCGGCGGACCGGCCATGGCGGCGGCCGGCGTGGAGATCCTCTGCGATCTGACCGCCCATTCGGTCATCGGTCCGGCCGATGCCGTGCGGCAGTTGGGCCGATTCCGGAGGGCCTTCGATGGGCTGTTGGAAGCCGCCCGCGAGAGGACTCCCGACGTCGTCATCGGCGTGGATTTCGGGGCCTTCAATCTGCGGTTCCAGAAAGCCATCACCGCCCTGGCCCAGGAACGCTGCGGACCGTTCCACAACTGGTGTCCACGGCGGGTCCAGTTCGTCTCGCCACAAGTCTGGGCCTCCCGCGCCGGACGAGCCCGCGAAATGCCGCGGATCCTGGACCGGATGCTCTCGATCCTTCCCTTCGAGAAGGACTGGTATGCCCGGAATGCACCGGGGGTTCGGGTGGACTTCGTCGGTCACCCCTTGGTCGATCGGCATGGTCCGCCCCCATCGTCACGCATTCGAGCAGTGGGCGAACGACCGCATCTGGTCCTCCTCCCCGGCAGCCGAGCCGGCGAGTTGCGACGTCACTGGCCGGTGGTCTGCCCGGCGGCCCGAAAGATCGTCCAAGAAACCGGCGCCCGATGCACGCTGGTCTTGCCCCATGAGGCGGCGCGTTCCGGCCTGCCTTCCGGGATCGCCTGGCCGGAGGGGTTGACCCTCCAGATCGGCCGCCTCTCCGAAGCCTTGGCCGACGCCGATGTGGCCATCGCCTCGACCGGCACGGTGACCTTGGAATGCGCCTGGTTCGCCGTGCCCACGGTCGCGCTCTACAAGACCTCCTGGAGCACCTACCAGATCGGCAAACGGATCATTCAAGTCCCCCATCTGGCGATGCCGAACCTGCTGGCTGGCAAGGCCGTCATGCCGGAGTTCGTCCAAGAAGCCGCAACGGCCGACGCTCTGGCCGAAGCAGCCCTGACGCTGCTCACCCAGCCGGTTGCGCTGGCCGCGGCTCGTGAGGCATTGGTCCGGGTCCGGCAGCTCCTCGGCCCGCCAGGCGCAGCGATGCGGGCGGGCGAAGCGATCCTCGCCGATTGAGTTCGATCTTCACGGCACGCCGATTCTCAACGACGGGCCACTTTCTGGCGGGCGTCTTCGAGTGTCTTCCGCTCGGCGGGCGTGAGACTGGCGATGCCGTCGCGGGCGATCTTGTCGAGGATCGGATCGACCTCGCGGGCGATGAATTCAGCATCGGACAACGCCTCCGGGCGCTCGGCGACCGGTTTGGAACGGAAGGTCGGTTTGAGGATCCGACCCGGGGCTGCCGCCGGGGACGGGCGAGGCCGGCGCTCCAGCCGCCACTGGTGCCACCGTTCGCACAACCGATTCCACAGTCCTTCTCCGCGGTGGTATCCGACCTGGACCCAGAACCATCCGAAGAGCAAGCCCCCGAGGTGGGCGGCATGGGCCACGCCGTCCCGCGACGGAACCAGGGTGAAGAACAGCGCCACACCCACCGACAGGTAGAACAGGAAGCGGGCGGGCACCGGGACGATCAAGGCCAACAGGATCCGTGCGTCGGGCTCCAACCGACAGAAGATGGCCAAGAAGGTCATGAGCCCTGCCGAGGCCCCCACCACCCGCGGTGAAAAACCATCCGGAAAAGCCGCACTGACCCCCAACTGCAGAAGTCCGCCGACCAGACCTCCGGTCAACCAGAGACCCACCATGCGACGCCCCCCGAAGGCCGCCTCGATCGGGCGTCCGAACATCCAGACACCCAACCCGTTGAAGAACAGGTGGGCGAAACTGCCGTGCAAGAATTGGAACGTGACCAACTGCCAGACCCACCCCGATCGCCAGACGCTATCGGAAAGGGCCCCGTACCGCTGCAGCGAGAGTCCCATGTAGGCCTCGGCGATGGCCTCCGCGGCGAAGACCACCACCAACGCGATGAGGAGCATCACCGTCCACGAGAGGCCCGTCCCGTTGTCCTCTTCCCGCATGTAATCCCGATCTGAAAGCATTGCCTACCCAGCTTAGCCCAGCCGGGACCGGTTTTCCAATGCCGTTCCACCCCGGCGGCCGTCACCGTCACGGGCATGTCCGAGTCGGGTGGATCTCGGACGGGTCACGGCGACCGGTCCGAAGGGGGCTGCCTGAACCCGAGGGCGCAGGCCAGACCCCCGATGAACCCGCCGAGGTGCGCCAGATGGGCGATGTGACCCACCATGAACACCGCTCCCACGGCACTGAGGATGATCCCCGCCAGCAGCACGAACTTGGCCCGGACCTCCATGGGAATGACGAACAGGAGCAGCACCCGGAGGCGTTCCTCGGAATGCAGAGCGCCGAGGGCCGCCAGCAGTCCGCACAACCCGGCCGACGCACCGACCACCGGACCCCCGAAGGAATCGGGCATCATCCAGGCTCCGGCCACGTGGAGAATCCCGCCGACGGTTCCACTGACCAGATAGAGCAGGAGGAATCGCCCCCGACCGAGGGTCGTCTCCATGACCGGGCCCAGCGAATGCAGCAGCAGGAGGTTCATGGTCAGATGGATCCAGCCCGCATGCAGGAACTGGAAACTCAGGCATTGCCACCAGGCACCCTGACGCAAGCCCTCGAGGCTGAGGGCCTGATTCAATTCGAACCACCGCTTGCGCCCCGGATCGACCCGATAGAGCCACTGCTCATGGGCGAAGAACGCGAGGTTCAAGGCGATGAGCACCCGGGTGGCATGCCGCTCCAAGGGGGCCTCGTCGTCGAAGGGCGGGGGTCCTTGCGCGGGGGGTCGGAGGGGCCGGTTCATTGGGGGCCGAAGACCGGGCCGGGGCGTCAGTCCACCGAGACCATGGCCTTGATCACCCCGGTCTCCGGTTTCAGCCAGGAGGGGAACTCCCCGATCATGTCGCCGAAGGCCGACCGATGGGTGATCCACGGCCGGGTGTCGATCCGACCCGCTTCGATGTGGGCGATGATGCTGCTGAAATCTCCCGGCAGGGCATTACGACTGCCCAGGAGGGTCAGTTCGCGTCGGTGCAGGATCGGGGCATGCGGAAAACCCAGGTCGGCCTGGGTGATGCCGACATACACCAGCCGTCCGGCGAACGCACAGAAGCCAAGGGCGTGGCTCATGGATCGGTGGGATCCGGTGGCATCGATGACCGATTCGGCCCCGTTGCCGTCGGTCAGCGATTCGACCGCGGTGAACTCGGAGCCATCGGCGCGGGTCAATACCGTGTCGGCCACGCCCATGACGTCCCGGACGAAGGCCAACCGCTGTTCGTTCATGTCCATCACCACCGTGCGGGCCCCGCTGAGTTTGGCAAACTCGATGACACTCAATCCGATCGGACCCGCCCCGATCACGAGAACGGTCTCACCCGGTTTCGGCGCGGCCCGGAACACCGCATGACTGCCGATGGCCAGGGTTTCCACGAGCGCCAGCTGCTCGAAATCGAGGGTGGAACCGCGATGGAGTTTGCGGGCGGGCACCGTGTAGTACCGGCGGAGTCCACCATCGCAATGGACCCCCAGCGTCTGGTTGTGATGGCAGCAATTGGTGTGGCCCCGTTGGCAGGCGTGGCACCGTTGGCAGTTCAGATAGGGCTCCACGCTGCACCGGTCTCCGGGGCTCACCTGCGTGACGCCCTCGCCGACCGCGACCACCTCGACACCGAGTTCGTGACCGGGAATCCGAGGATAGGAGTAGAAGGGCATCTTCCCGAGGTATCCCCCGAGGTCGGTGCCACAGATACCCACCTGATGCACCCGGACCACCGCCTCACCCGGGCCGGGCGCTGACGGTTCGTCGATGTCGATGACCCGGAATGATCCGGGCTTTTCCAGTTGGATGGCCTTCATGGAGGAGGATTGGGATCAGGGCCCGATCGCGTCGACCCCGATCTGACAACTGAAGTGAATCGCCGGCCGGGAGGCGAGAAAATCGTTCCCGAGAACCGCGGAGGCCCCCTCGATCGGGAGGGCTTTCGTGGTGTGCCATTCGGCCGGGCCGGTGGACCCACGATCCTGTTGACGGGGAAACAGGGATGTAACAGTTTGGATGAGCACCACCATGAATCTCCTTCACTCACGTTCCGTGCGGCAATCGCGTGGATTCACGCTGATCGAACTGCTCGTCGTCATCGCGATCATCGCCATTCTGGCGGGCATGCTCCTGCCCGCCCTGGGCAAGGCCAAGGCCAAGACCGTGGGTATCCAGTGCATGAACAACACCAAGCAGCTGCAGCTGGGGTTCACGTTGTATGCCGGTGATCAGGCCGAAGTCCTGCTGGCCTGTCAGGACGGCTTGCCCGACCGGCGCGCCAACTGGTGTGGTGGCGATGTCTCCTGGGGTTCGAGCAACACCGGCTCCAACGACGTGGCCCGGAGCCCGATGATGAAGTATGTCGGCAACGCGTTCGCCGTCTGGAAATGCCCGGCCGACCAGTCGTTCGTCGTCAGCGGCGGCCGGCGGGTGCCCCGTTTCCGCAGCAACAGCATGAGTCAGGTGTTCGGCTACGGCGAGTGGCTGGATGGATCGGGGTCGGGGCGGAACCAGACCGCATGGCGCACCTACTCCAAGGAAGGCAACATCGTGAACCCCTCGCAGACCTGGGTGTTCGTGGACGAACATTCCGGCAGCATCAACGATGCGGCCTTCGCCAACCAGATGCGCGATGCCGACACGGCCAATGCCCGCATCATCGACATGCCGGCCTCCTATCACAATGGCGCCTGCGGCTTCTCCTTCGCCGACGGCCACTCCGAGATCAAGCGCTGGCGCGGCAAGACCATCCAGCCCAAGGCCGTCTTCGGTCAGAATGTCGCATTGAACATCCCGGCCGCTGATTCGCGACCCGATGTGCTCTGGTTCTTCCAGAACACCACGGCCGCAGCGCGATAAGTGAGCCGATCATCCGCCCGACCCGTTGGACACGGGTCGGCACAGCAAACGGGAGTGGGAACCCTTGGGGCTCCCATTCCCGTTTTCGGCTTTCAAGACCGGCTCAAGACGCCATGAGGATTCGCCGGCAACCCGCGGCGAGCCACCCCATCCCCTACTTCTTGGCCTTGGGTTTCTTGGCGACCTGAGGCTTCTGCCAATCGGCGATGGCCTCGTTGGCCCAGATGTCGGCAATCTCCTGACGGCGACGGACCACCGAGGCCTTCTTGCCATGGACCAAGATCTCGGCCGGGAGCGAACGGCTGTTGTAATTGGAACCCATCACCGAGCCGTAGGCGCCGGCGCTCAGCAACGCGAGGGTGTCGCCTTCTCCAACCTTCGGTAGCGGACGGTCCTTGGCGAAGTAGTCACCACTCTCGCAGACCGGCCCGACCACGTCGGACGACACCGTCGCCCCGGTCTTCTTCGTCAGCGGCACAATTTCGTGGAAGCTGTCGTAGAAAGCAGGCCGGATGAGGTCGTTCATCGCGGCGTCCACGATGACGAAGTTCTTCTTGCCGGTCTTCTTGATGTACTCGACCCGGGTGACCAAAGCGCCCGCATTGCCGCTCATGAACCGACCGGGCTCGAGCAGGATCTTCAGACCCAAGGGCTTGAGGAGCGGCACCAGGGTCTTCGCATACAGGTCCGGGGTGAGGATCTTGCGGCCGGCGGTGGTCTTCCACCACGCGGCGTCCCCCGAGGCGAGGGCCTCCTTGTAGACGATGCCGATACCACCGCCGATGCTGAAGAAGTCGAAGCCGTGGCGGGCATTGAGCTTGGCGACCAGCGGGCCGACCTTCTCGACGGCCTGACGGAAAGGCTCGACCTCGGTCAGCTGCGAACCGATGTGCATTTGCAAACCGCGCAGACGGATATTCGGCAATTTGGCGGCGCGGGCGTAGACGGCCTCGATGGACTCGAACTGGATGCCGAACTTGTTCTCGTAGGTGCCCGTGGTGATCTTGGCATGCGTGTGGGCATCGACGTTGGGATTCACCCGGACGGCCACGGGGGCGATCTTCTTGAGCTTCACCGCCACCTTGCTGATCCGCGCCAACTCGGCCTCGGACTCCACGTTGAAGCTGTAGATGCCCTGCTTGAGGGCGAAGGCGATCTCCTCCTCGGTCTTGCCGACGCCGGCGAAGACGCACTTGCCCGGATCGCCTCCGGCGGCGATGACCCGCTGGATCTCACCGGCACTGACGGTGTCGAACCCACCCCCGAGGTCCGCGAAGGTGCGGATCACGGCCAGGTTGGAGTTGGACTTCATGGCGAAGCAGATCAGGTGATCCAGCGGCGCCAGGGCGGTATCGAGCTTGGAATAGTGGTCGGCGAGGGTGGCCTGCGAATAGACGTAGAGCGGAGTACCGTGCTTCTGGACGAGGTCCGAAACGGCGACGTCTTCGCAGAAGAGCTCCCGACCGACATAGCGAAACGAATGCATCGACGCGGTTTGTGCCACAGAGGGCACCCGGAGATCAACACGGCGGGTCGACACGGCAAGGCGGCGGGAGACCCGCCGCCTTGCATGGGCCCAGATCAGGGCCGACCGGATGGGGAGCGGACCGTCAGGCGCCCATGCCGTCTTCGAAGCTGCCGGCCGCCTGCGGGAAGCAGAGATTCTTGGCGGTGTAGGCGATGCCGTCGGCCGAGCAGTAATCCAGGGCCTTGTGGGCGCTCTCGGCCTCCACCACCAACGGAGCCGATTCGCAGCCGTGCAGCTTGCAGTAGCGATCCTGATACCCCACGGCCAACAGCAGCTCGACGTAGCGCTGCATGTTGAGGTCGCCACTGCCGAGGTCGGTGAACTGCATGGCCCGGCGGGTCCAGTTCGACTCCATGGTCCGCAGGGGGAATCCCGGGCGGATCACGAAGTTCTTCACATGGGCGGCATAGATGTACTTGCCGACCTTCAGGAACCGGCTCTCCCAGGACTCGCCCTCCCAGCAGTGCGACGGATCGGCGTTGACCGCCAGGCAGGGATCGTTGTCGCAAATGTGCACCAGCATCAGGAAGTCGTCGGCCGTCATGGCCGCCGTGCCGGGATGAATTTCGTGGCACAGCTTCAAGCCCAAGCTGTTGGCATGCTTGCGCAGCTTGGCCGTCTTCTTGACGAAGCGCTCCTGACCTTCCTTGACCAGATCAAAGCCGGAACCACCCCAGAAGCCCCACGGGTAACCACTGGCCAGCTCCCATCCAAAGGCCACGCCCCAGAACATGGGCACCGATTTGATGCCCAGGTCGGCCGCGAGATCCATGAGCTTGAGGAGATACTTCTCGTGCCAGGCCTCGATCTTGTCTGGCGAGAGCTTGGCCACCTCGGGCGCGATGAACGGATTGCCCGACTTGGTGCCGGTCCACGCGCTGGTGTGCACCCAGAACGGGCAGTGCGCCGAGATGCCGTCCAGGCGCATGCCCCGGCTGCTGAAAGCGCTGGCGATATCCTTGGCCTTGCGGAACCCGCCCTTGCCGTCGCCGAGCATGTAGTTGCTGGGCTGCGCTCCGGCCGCTCCGGCGGCCTTGGCATAGTCGAGGAACTGCTCGAGGGACTTCGCGCCGTGCTGGGCGCCTTCGATCGAAGCGTGGTAGGCGTTGGGCATAAGAATGGTGTCGATGAGATTACCGGACGATGGACGGCCGTGGAACTAACCGCTGGAACCGATGCAGGCAAATCGAAACCGCGGGTGCCCGACACTTTTACCGGAGAACGCCCGAGGCGCGGCTCAACCGATGGCCCGGAATCGTTCCGGCCTCAGCGGGCGACTTCGAGGCAGAGGAGATGCGATCGGTCCCTCAGGAGGAATCGGCCCCGGGCCATCGCCGGCAAGGCCCTGGCGCCGGACCCGGCGGCTTGGAACCGGCCTTTCTCGAGGGGTTTCTCCGGATTGGCCTCGAGAACCCGCACCTCGCCACTCTCCATGAGCAGCACGAGCGTCCGACCCGCGGCCTGCACCGAACCGGACCCGATGCGATCCCACGACCACCGGACCTTTCCGGTGGCCGCCTCGATGCAGCGGAAATCCGGACCGCCCTCCTGACGTCCGTGGAATCCGTAGAGAAATCCGTCCACCAGAACCGGGGTCGCGAAGTGGGCCGAAAGCGCCTCGTCACCCGACCAAGCTACGCGAAGAGCGTTGCCATCGGGTTTGAGCAACACGGCGCCGGTGCCATAGCTGGAGGTCAGAAAGATCCCGTCCCCCACCCCGATGGGCGAGGCGGCATTCACGCTGGCCTGCATGCGGGAGCGCCACGGAAACCGGGCCTTCTCCACTCCGGTGGCCGGATCCAACACGCACAATCCGGCCCGATGGAAGCAGAGGACCTCCTGCTGCCCTCCCCGTCGGCGGGGCACGGGAGACCCGTAACCGGCCTCGTCGGCGCCGGACTTCCACAGCACCCGGCCGTCGGCGACCGCGAAGGCGACCACGGAGGCTTCGGGCCCGCCCACCTGGACGATCAACCGGTCGCCCAGGAGCAGCGGCGAGCTGCCAAAGCCGAAGAATCCGGGATCGGCCCCGAAGCGTTCCGCGCAATCCACCTGCCAGAGCAGGCGGCCATCCTGCGCGGAAACCGCACGCAACCGACCCGAGGCGCCGAGGGCGAACATGCGTTGGTCGTCGGCGGCCGGTGTGGCCGACGGTCCGTCGCCCCCTCCGAACCGGGCCGAATAGGCGGTGGGCAACGCCTGTTTCCACCGCAGGACTCCATCGGCCAATCCGAAGGCCGACATCACTTCCTCGCCGCCGATGCGGTGGAACAGGTAGACGCGATCCGACACCACCACCGGTCCGCTGAAGCCCTCGCCCACAGAGGCCTTCCAGCGCAGCGGCCAACCGTCCTTGGGAATCCCCTCGAGGGAGGCGGCCGGGATGTGGCCATCACGACTGGGACCGAGGAATTGCGGCCAGTCGGATGGCTCCGTCGAAGGGGATGCCCCGTTGACCACCCAGGCGGTGAGGGCGGCTATGAGGCAGAAGCTGAGGCGGTGGCGGATCATGGGCTCAGAGGGTTCGCAGAGGGCTGGCCCATCCAACCCCGGCAAGGCCCCGCTGTCCATGGGGCGGGTCGAGGGGCCGTTTCGCCTTGGAGGCCCTGACAGTGACGTCGGGAGCGGGATCGCCGCCCCGATTGAAGAACCAACCGCCGGAAATCGACTTTCCGAAACGGAACGCTCGGGTGGGTTTATGCCTTTGGGCTTGAGCCTTTGGGCTTGGGCCCCTGGGTGGGGACGATGGACCTCTACTTCTTGTCGGCTCCGGTCACGTCGATGGCCATGGAGATCTTGTTGCCGCCGGCCGCCTTGATGGTGTCGAGGACCCGCAGCACGTTGCCATGGGTGGTCTGGTAATCGGGCTTGAGGTAGAAGGGATAGTTGGTGTTCGAGGCCACCTTGGCCTCCACACGACCCGCGAGTTCGGAGAAGGGCAGCAGCTTTCCGCCGACCTTCAGGTCACCGTCGCGATCGATGACGATCTCCATCATGTCGGGCTTCTCGGAAGACTTGGGCGCGACCGCCGAGGGCAGGTCCATCTGCAGGGTCCGCAGGCGGTTCATGGTCAGCGTGACCATCATGAACGCCGCCAAGAGGAAGAACATCACGTCGATCAGGGGGATGATCTCGACGCGGGCCTTCTTGACCGAAGTGGGGGATCCCAAGTGCATGGAGCGGATTCGGGCTAGTTGCGATTGCGTTCGGCTTCCTTGGTCACGAACGACACGCGGGTGAAGCGGGCCGAGCGCACCTGCTGCAGGACACCCCCCACGGCCCGGTAGGGGGCCGACTTGTCTCCGGTGATGAACACCGGCGTCTTAGGGTTCTGCTTGTAGCGGGCGTTGAGTTCCTGGATGAGCGCGTTGGAGTCCACCACGTTGGTGCCGATGGCCACGGTGCCGTCCTTCTCGACACCGATGTTGATGACGTCGGGCTTGAAATCATCGCTCGCCTTCTTGGCATCGATGAGTTCCATCGGCCGGGTCTTCGACTGTTGAAGGCTCAGCGACACCATCATGAAGGCCGCCAGGAGAAAGAACATCACATCGATCAACGGCACGATCTCGATGCGCGCCTTCTTGATCGGGACGGGCGACGAGAATTTGCCGCGCTTACCGCTGGTCGACGCGGCACTGCGGCCGCCACCTCCTCCAGCCATAGGTCAGGCGTTCTTGGCTGCGATTTCGCGGCGGAAGGCGGCCGTGTCGAAGCCTTCCTGCTTGGCCTTGGTGACCATGACCTCGACGTTGGTCGCGGCGGTCTCCAGGTCGAATTTCAGCTTCTCCATCATCTCGTTGTAGATGTTCAGGAAGAACACACCGACGATGGCGATGCCCAGACCGGCCGCCGTGGCGATGAGCGCCTCGCCGATGCCGCCTTGGATCTCGGTCATCGCACCGGCGATGCTCGACTCGCCCATCTTCTGGAACGAGCCCATGATGCCGGTCACCGTGCCCAGCAACCCGAGGAGCGGGGCCAGGGTGATGCAGGTGTCGATGAGCACCATGAAGCGTCCGGCCCGTTTGATCTCCATGCCGGCCGCCACCTGCAGGGCCCCCTGCAGTGAACCGTGCACGTGGGTCAGGCCGTGGTAGATCATCCGCACCACCGGGTCCCGCGACTCGCGGGTCTGGGCGACCGCCCCTTTGAAGTCGCTGTTCTCCATGGCTCCCAGCGTGCTTTCGAGCTGGGTCATGTCGCGGCGACGACCGAGCAGGATCCAGAAGATCCCGCGTTCGGCGACGACGGCGAACATGATGATGGCGACCAGGGCGATCGGATACATGATCGGTCCGCCCTTGGTGAAGTATTCGGCGAGGGTGTTGGCGAGCATTGTGGCGTCAGTCGGTGGGTTTGAAATCGATGGGGGTTAGGGGCCTTCGGTGGCGGAGGCGGGGCTTCAGCGGAGGCGGTACTCGAAGGGAATGATCCAGTCGCCGGCATCTTCGGGACGGAATCTCCAGAGCCGCCGGACATGCTGACGAAACGAGTTGTCGAGGGTGGAGCTGCCCGACGAGGACAGCAGCTTCATCTCGGTGATGCCGCCCGTGGCGTCGATGGTCACGATGAATTCACCGGCTCCGGTCTCGCGACGCACCTGGGCCTCGCGGGGGTAGGGAGGCTCGGGGGTGAAACGACCCTCGCCGGTGCCCTTGCCGGCTTCGAATCGACGGGGACCCGTGGGCGCCGCCGGGGCACTGCGACGGGTTTCCCGCGGAGGCGGAACGGCGAAATTGGGGTCTTTGGAAATGATGACCGGCCCCTTCACCTCGACCGCGAATGCGACATTGGCATCGGCGGGTGCGACCACCACAGCGGGCACCGAAACCGGTTCAGCCGGGGCGGGCTCATCCGGAGGCGTGTCGTCTTCGGAGGCGGCCTGTTGCTGGGGCTCCTGCTTGAATTCGCGGATCTCCACCGGCTGCACCACCTCTTCGGCAGCGAACTTCTGCAGCACCAATCCGGGAGGATGGGCGATTCCCAACACCCCGCCCGTAAGGAACAAGGCGCACACGGTGTTCATCCAGATCAGGCGGCGGCCGGTGTCTTCAGCCGGTTGCGGCAGGCAGGACCGATACAGCTCGGAATTCAGCGTGTAGGCGGATCGGGCACCGATGGAACCCGGAATGATGGCGGCGGCAGAAGCGCTCATGATCAGCGGAATCCCCCGATATCACGGGGGGTGGTCAGGGCCGAAACCCGAGGAGCCGGGGATGGACGATGAAGCGGAAATCCTGGGGGGAGACCCCGCGTCCCTGACCGTGTCGCCAGCGGGGTCACGGAACCGGAACGGAGGGGAATCAGGGCCGGTTTCAGGGCAAGATCGGGAGCCCAGATCGGAATGAAAGTCGGTCCGCAGAAGAAGGCATCAGCCTGATCCGGACGACGCCCAGCCAAAACGCTCTTGAAGGCGAACCGAGACATCGCCGCCAGCGCTTGGAGCACAACGCCGGTCCCAGAACGGACAGTCTGTAAAAATTCAGCCAGATATCTCATCGCCTCAGTTGATTTACCGTGAAGCGATCTCCGTGCCATTCACGAAAGATCGCTGTGACATCAGACCATGAGCCCGATTCAATGATCAGCAACCGTGTGATGATCCCGGTTCATTCGTCGAGCGGAAAGGGGGTGAATCACCGCCGATTCAACCCCGGTCGACTCAGTCGCGGGGGGTCAGGATGACCTGGGTTCCGGAGATGAGGTCGTGGAGAGCCCGGCGCTCAGGACCCAGGACCATGAGGTACCCCAGGCCGAAGGTGAGGAGGCTGAGCATTTCGGAACAGTAACGCCGAAACGCCCCGCCATAACCCAGAGGGGATCCGTCGAGCGTGACCACACGAAGACCCAACAGGCGTTTTCCGAGAGTGGCTCCAAACCGACCTTGAAACCCCACGGAATACGCAAGGCTCACCCCGGAGTAGACCGAGGTGAAGATCAATTGGAACTTCAGGAGAAGCCAGAGGTCGGGTTGGGCGTCTCCGGTCAACTCCAACTGCCGCTGCACTTGCAGCATGAGATCTTGGAGGGGTTCCCGCCAGGGCAACAGCACCAGATTCACCAAGAACAAAATCACCATCCCGTCGGCGACCCAGGCCACCAGTCGGGGCACGAACCCTGCCCGGTGGAACACCGGCGGCACGGGAGCCTCGGCCTCGGCCTCGGGCTCCGGCCTCGGCAGGTCCCAGACCAGTTCGTGTCGGGCCGATGCGGGGATCCAGCGTTCATCCGCCTCGTTCCAGACCAGGGTGGCGGGGCCCAATCGGCCTTCCCGGGCCCAGTCACGCAGTTCCTCCAGCGAACCGGAGTATTCACGGCCATCCGAACCGATCATCGTGTAGGGCGAAGACATGAGCGAGGCCGCTGAGATAGTGCCTCGAAGCACAATCAGCAACCGCCTTCATGACCGATCCGGATCGATGGCACCACGGCGGGATGGTTGCGCCGGGGTGGTTTTTGAACCGTTGCGGTTGAAACCATCGCCGGTTCCGGGTGTCCTTGGTTCCAGCGTCGCTCCTCCCCCCCAATGAATCCCCCAGACCAGCCCGCCATCTCCGTAGCCGCGATCGAACACCTGACCGCTCGGCGACAGGCTCTGGTCGAGCAGATCGGCCGGGTCGTGATCGGACAGGCGGAGATCATCGACAACACACTCCTGACCCTCTTCGCCGGCGGGCATGCGCTCATCACCGGAGTCCCCGGTCTGGCCAAGACCTTGTTGATCCGCACGCTAAGCCAGGCGGTGGATTTGCAATTCAACCGGATCCAATTCACCCCCGATCTGATGCCGAGCGACATCACCGGCACCGATGTCCTCGAGGAGGACCCCGAGTCCGGGCGGCGGCGACAGGTGTTCCTGCCCGGTCCGGTGTTCGCCAACCTGATCTTGGCCGACGAGATCAACCGGACCCCGCCCAAGACCCAGGCCGCCATGCTGGAGACGATGCAGGAACGTCAGGTGACCGTCGGCGGGAAGACCTACCCGCTGCCCCGGCCGTTCCACGTTTTCGCCACGCAGAATCCCATCGAGCAGGAAGGCACCTACGTGCTGCCCGAGGCCCAGGCCGACCGGTTCATGTTCTGCCTGAACACGACCTACCCGTCGCTGTCGGAAGAAGAGCGCGTCGTACGCGAGACCACCGGCACCACTCAGGCGGCCATCACCCCGGTGATCACCGGTCCGGAACTCCTCGAGATGCAGCGGCTGGTCCGCAGTGTGCCGGTGAGCGACGAGGTCATCGCCTACGCCGTGCGGCTGGTGTCGCGGACCCGACCCGAGACGGCCGAGGCCCCGGCCTACATCCGTGAGTTCGTCCGCTGGGGAGCCAGCCCCCGGGCTTCCCAATTTCTCGTCCTCGGTGCCAAGGCCCGCGCGGCCACCACCGGCCGACTGTGTGCCGATGACGAAGGCATCCGGCATGTGGCCCGACAGGTCCTGCGCCACCGCATCAATCCCAACTTCAACGCCCGCGCCCAGAAGGTGACGGTGGAAAGCCTCATCGACCGCCTCTTGAAGGACGTTCCGGTCCGGTAGGGACAGTCCCGTCATCGCGGTCCACCGCTGGACCCTCCCACTCCATGTCCACCCCCCTCGCCCTCGATTCCCGCCTGCTGGCTTCGGTCGAAGACCTGCCGCTCATGGCGCAGACCGTCGTGGAGGGCTTTCTGGACGGCCTGCATCGCAGCCCGTTTTTGGGCTATTCGACAGAGTTCGCCAGCTACCGGCAGTACGTTCAGGGCGACAACCTGCGGCATCTCGACTGGAAGGTCTGGGCGCGCACCGATGCGCTCTACGTCAAGCAGTTCGAGGACGACACCAACTACCGCGCCCAGATCTACCTCGATACGTCGGCTTCAATGGATTTCGGAGCCGGAGCCGCCCACAAATTCAGCTACGGTCGGCTGCTGGCCGCGGCGCTGGCACATCTCATGATCCTGCAACGGGACGCGCCCGGGCTGGTGCTCTTTGGTCCGGACAGCCGCCAGGCGCTGCCGTGCGCGAGCTCGCGCAACCAGGCCATGGAGCTCTTCGCGGCGCTGGCCCGGGCGCAGGCGGGCGGAAAAACGATCATCGGCCAGGACCTCTTCGGCATCGTCCAGGCGGTGGTTCGACGCGGGCTTTCGGTGGTCATCTCGGATTTCTTCACCACCGACGACTCGGGGTTCGAACTCCTGCGCCAGTTGCATGCGCACCGTCAGGAAACCCTCGTCTTCCACCTCTTGAGTCCGGAAGAACTCGAACTGCCCGAGACCGGGGAATGGATCCTCGAAGACAGCGAGACGGGCGAGGAGCGCATCGTCCATCTGGATGAGGTCCGCAGCGGTTATCGTGAGCGTCTCGAGAGCTTCTGCAATCGCGTGAAGACGGAGTGTCAGGGCTACGAGTTCGACTACGTCCGCCTTTCGACCGGCGAACCCTTGGACCAGGCCTTGATGAACTACCTCGAACGGAGGAGTCACCTGTGACTCGCATCGCCCATCAGCCGAGCCTCCACTGATCACCGGCATGCCCTTTCTGTTCACCCATGCCTTCCTGCTGTCGGCCCTGGCCGGCTTGGGAATTCCCGTGCTGTTGCACCTGCTGCTCAAGCAGCGCAATCCACGGATGCGGGTCAGCACGTTGCGTTTCTTCGAGGTGCGCGACACCCGGAGCACGGCCCGCCGCAAGCTCAGGAACTGGCTGCTGCTGTTGCTCCGGTTGCTGGTTTTCGCGTTGATAGTTCTGGGCTTCGCCCGGCCCTACCTTCCCGAGGGCTGGGGTGGAAAAACCCGACCGACACGGCGGGATGTGGTGATCCTCATCGACTCCTCGTTGAGCCTCCGAGCCTCCGATTCAGGCAAGCCGCGATGGCCGGTCGTTCTCGAGGAGGCCCGCCGGATCCTGGGCGGATTGGCCGACACCGATCGGGCCGCCTTGATCGCAATGGGTGGCCAAGCCGAAGTGCTTTCCGGCTTCGCGCCGGCTTCGGTCATCCGAAACACCGTCGACGCCCTGAAACCCGGTTCAAGCAGCGGGGACCTCGGCGAGGCGCTTCGGGAAGCCGACGCCCTGGTCGCGTCGTTGGAATCACCCGGCTCGGCTTCCATCGTCGTCATCAGTGATCTCCAGCGGACCGGAGCCGAGGGGCTCGACCGCCATCCCTTGCCGCGCTGGCTCCCGGTTCGATTCGTGCGGGTGGGGACGGCCGTGGCTCCCAATGTCGCCCTCACCGACCTCCGGCTTCCGACCGACCCCCAACAGCCACTCCTCCTGACCATCGCCAATTTCGGCGACCAGGCGGTCGTGAATCACACGGTGCGCTGGTTCCTGGACGGCAAGCCGGTCTCCGACACGAGCTTCTCGCGCGGGACCGGTCAGTCGGGTTCCCTCGAATGGAAACCGCCCCGACTCGGGCCGGGATGGCATGAGATCGAAGCCCGTCTGACCGAGACGGATGCGCTCGCCGAGGATGATGTGCGTCGTCTGGCCTTCCAGGTGCCCGAACCCGTTCACGTGGTGGCCATTGAAAACCGCAACCAGGTGCGTTCGTTCGAAGAGCAGACCTTCTTTCTGGCGGCCGCATTGGATCCGTTCTTCGGGGGCACCCATGCCGGGCAAAGCGGATTTCGCGTGGAGGTCCTGCGTCCGGAGGCCGTCGCTGCGGCGTTGAGTGCCGCCACAAAATCCTCGCCTCTCGACGTGGTGCTCCTGCCCGCCATGCGGTCCCTTCCCGGCGATGCGGTCGCGGCTCTGAATGGCTGGGTGGACCAGGGCGGGGGGTTGTTCCTCTTCGGTGGCGAATCCCTGGAACCCTCCCGCTTCAACGCCGAATTCGGCGCCCTGTTGCCGGCTCAATGGGGTGCGGTGACCGCGAGCGAGGCCGAGGTGCCCTGGCGCATCGGAGCCTACGACCGATCCAGTCCGGTATTCCGGCCCTTCGCCCCGGCCAGGTCTGGCGGACCGGCCGTGGCCGAGTTCACCCACCGGCACGCGGTGACTCCGGCCCCGGGCAGCTCGGTGCTGGCCCGATTCGACGATGGACACCCCTTCCTGGTCGGTCGTCCGTTTGGCCGGGGATGGGTCCTTTTGGCCAACACCTCGGCCGACACCGCCTGGACGGACTGGCCCAAGCACAAGAGCTTCGTTCCTTGGGTCACCGCCTCGGTCGGCTACCTGGCCGATCGGGGTGACGAGCGCCGCCTCCGCTCCCTGGAGCCGCTGATCACCGGCACCGAGGCTCGGATCCGGTTGGATGGAGTGGGTTCCAGCAATTCCCCCGCCTCCGGATTCGGGCTGGGCCTCCGGTCGGACACTGCCAAGCCACCCACCCCGCTCGAAGTCGGCGCCGACGGCACCGGACGCATCGACGTCGACACTTCCGGATTCTATTCCCTCAGCGACCCTTCCGGTCGGGAACGGGGGCGCATGGCCGCCAACCCACCCCCCATCGAATCGGATCTGGCGGCACTCGATCCGACGGTGGCCGAACACCGCGTGGCCCGCCGCACCGATGCCGAATCGGAGTTGCCGCCCGGATGGTTGGGCGGGGAATCCGGCCGACAGGAATGGTGGCGCGTCCTCCTGATGGCGGCCCTCGTGTTCCTGCTCGTCGAAACCGTCGTGGCCAATCGTTCCACCCCATGAACACACCCGCTGATCAAGCCCGCAGGCAACTGGCCCAGACAGCCCTTCGCAAGGACGCCGCCCGACGGACAGGCCTGGCGGGGGCCACGGGAGCCGGACTGGGGCTCGGGTTGTTGATCCTCATGCTCCTCGACTACGGGCTTCTGTTGCCCGTGGCCATCCGAGTTCTGGCCGCGTCGGCCCTGCTGGTCGGATTGGCGGCGGGACTTCGCCGGTGGTTCCGGCTGAAACACCACAGCACTCCGCTCAAAGAAGCCGCCCTGGATATCGAATCGGTGAGCCCCGATCTGGGATGCGAGATTTCAACCGCCGCCGAATACCTGTCGGGCAAGCGGACCCCTTCCGGACCCTATGAATCGGAACTGGCCGCGGCTCTGAGCCAACGCACCGCCCGAGTCGCCAGCGTCGAAACCGTGCCTTACCGCCAACGGTTGAGCCTGCCCGGTTTGCTCTTCGGCGGCGGCGTTCTGGCCGCACTGATCGGATTCTTCGTTGTCGCGCCCCAATCCAGCATCGCCCTACTCCGCACCGTCGCTCCCTGGTCGGCGGCCCGGTTCACCGGTCTCATCGTGGAACCGGCCGGCGGTGAATTTCCGGTGGGCCATCAACTCACGGTCACCAATCGACTCTCCGGCCGTATCCCGAAAACGGTGGGTGTGGAATGGCGGGCTCAAGGCGCGGATCGATGGCAGCTCCAGACGGTGCCGGTGCTGTCCAACGCGGTGGCTTTCCACGCTTGGGCCGTCTCGACCTCCGGAACCTTCCGCATCCGCGCCGGTGACACCCTCTCTGCGGAATACCCGGTGCTGGCCTATGTGCCGCCCGAGGTCGCCCGGCTGACGCTCCGATTGATTCCGCCGTCGTATGCAGGCCTGCCGGAGCTTCGCCAGAGCAGCCCCTCGATCACCGCACTGCGCGGCACCCGCGTGCTCTTCGAATTGGAAGGCAACGTGCCTCTCGGCCAGGCCGAATTGAGACTCACCCACGGGAGCGTCATGGCGCTGAAACCCACCGGCTCCAATCTCTGGCAGGGAGAGCTCACCCTCTCGAAGGATGCCGAATATGCCATCGTCATCGCCGATGCCCATGGTCGGCCGGCCACCTCCAATTCGGCCCGCCATCCCATCCGGGCCCTTCCAGACCAACCACCCACCGTTGAGGTCACCGAACCCGGCGAGGACATCCGCGCGGACCCCGACGAGATCATTCCCCTGAAAGTCACCGCCTCGGACGACTTCGGCCTGGAATCCATCACCCTTGTCTACCATGTCCTGGGAGGACCCGAACAGCGTCTGGAGGTCCGCGACCGCCACCTCAAGGACGGTCAAACGATCGGAGCGGCGGTCTTGCGCTTGGGCACCCTGCAGCTCAAGCCCTACGACGTGGTTTCCTACTACGCGGAGGCTCGCGACAACAACACCCTCGATGGACCCGGAATCGGACGCTCCCCGACTTACTTCATTGAATTGACCGACCGATCCGGCCCGCCGCCTTCCAAGCGCAAAGGTCAGCCGCAGCAACGCCTGAACCTCATCGCCATCCAGAAAGGGATTCTCGCCGACACGACGGCTACCACTACCACAGCCCGTGTTGCGACCAATGCCTTCGAAGACCTTTCCCGGCGCCAACGCGAAGCCCGCGAATTCACCGCCCGGTATCAACAGAAGCTCGAATCCATGAGCGCTCCGAAGGCGGCCCAGTTCGCCTTGGATGAAGCGCTCGAGGGCATGGATGATGCGGCCCGCGCCCTGGACAAGAAGTCACCCCGGGAGGCCTTGCCGTCGGAAGAGAAGGCACTGGCCGCCCTGTACCGGGCCATCAAGGCCATGCCGCAGCTGAAGAATCTGCCCACGGAGCCCGAACTCTCCGAGAAGCCACCCGAAGACTCACCGCCGGAACCGCAGCCGCCCCAGGTGGTGCTCGAGGCCATCGACAAGAAACCTCAGAAACCGGCCAACGCCGACGAGTTGGAAAAAGCTCTGGAGGAGGCCAAAGCCTTGGCCAAGGCCCAATCGGAATTGGCCGACCAGATGGAGGAGGGTCAAGGAGAACCCCCCGGCAAACCCCAGAAATCCCCTCCGGGTCCCAAGCCCGGCCAAGGGGAGGGCAAGGAGGGTGAGACGGGCAAACCAAGCGAATCCAAAAACCCCGGAAAACCGGGCAAACCGGGTCAACCGAATCCGGGACAAGGCTCCCAGCCGGGTTCACCCGCAGAGCCGTCGAACAATCGCCCCGGACAAACTCCCAAGGCCTTGGCCGATCAACAACAGCGCCTGCAGCAGCAGGCTCGCAAGCTCGCCGAAAAGATCGCCCGCCTGAGCGGCCAAGAAGCACGCGATGCCCAGGCAGCCGGCAAACGCCTCGATGACGCCGCCCAACACATGTCGCAGGCGGCTGAAGCCCTGGGTGACGGGCGGAGCGATGCGGCCGGTTCCAGCGGTGCCTTGGCCGCCGCCGGGGTGCAATCGGCCGCCGACCTGTTGTCGCGTGCTCTGGGGCACAAGCCGGAGCGGACCGACGTGTCGGCCGAAGAAGCCCCCCGGCAGTTCGAGGAGCGGATCAGCGAGTACTTCCGCCGTCTGACGCGGGCCCAATAGCCATGATGCGATTCACACTATCGCCGGAGCCGCATTGGCTGATCCTGGGCGGGTTCATCACCGTGGCCCTGCTCATCGCCAGCTATGCCTCGGCGCGTGGGCGGACGCAGCGCCGGGTTCGGGGCCTGTGCGCCTTCCTCCGCCTGCTGGCCATCGTGGGCCTGGTCGTGTGCCTCCTGGATCCCCAGTGGATCGAGAAGACGATCCACCCCCGACGGGCCCGCTTGGCCGTCCTGCTGGACACCTCCCGCAGCATGGCCACCGCCGATGTCGCCGGTGGCCGGCTCGGCGCCGCGCAGGCGTGGATCGAACGCCACGTCCGCGGCACCCTGCCCGATTCCATCGACCTGCTGCGCCTGCGGTTCAGCGACACCGTCGCCATGGAAACCAACCCGGCCCCCTCCCGGGCCGAGGGTCCCTCATCGGCCATCGCCAAGGCCTTGGACAGTCTGACCCACCTGCCGACCGGCGAACCGGTGACCGGGGTGCTCCTCGTCTCCGATGGCATCGAGACCGGAGGGCTCGATCCTGCGGACTCCGCCCGTCGCCTGCGCCGCCACGGTCTGCGGGTGCACACGCTCCTCAGCGGCACGACCAACGAGCTGCAGGACGTCCGCATCACCGGCCTCGAAGTCCGGCGTGCCGTCGCCGAAAACGCCCCGACCCGGGTCACGGTCACCGTGCGTTCACCCGGGTTCGCCGGCAAGACCGTCACGGTGCAGGTGCGCAAAGACGGCCAGATCCTCGCCGCCAAGCCTATGGCCCTCGACGGACAGTCCCAGCACCTCGACCTGGAGTTCACTCCCCGACTGCGCGGATTCCAGATCTACGAGGTGAGCGTCTCGGCCAGCGCCGGCGAATGGCTGGCTTCGAACAACCAGCGAGCGTTCGGATTGGAAGTCGTCGATCCGACTTTGCGGGTGCTCTACATGGAGGGGACCCCCCAGAACAACCAGAGCCCCCAGCCCGAGTGGAAGTACCTCAAGGACGCGCTCCAGAGCGATCCGGGCATCAAAGTGACCACGCTGTACCGTCAGTTCGGCAACAACGGGCAATACCTCAACACCGTCGATGCCGACCCCGAGACCGGGGAACGGATCTACCCGGTCGAACACCCGACGCACGGTTTCCCCAGGACCCTGAGCGGTCTGCTCGACTACGATGTGGTGATCCACAGCGACATCCGTCGGGATTCCTTCACCCCGCTCCAGGTCACCAACATGGCCCGGTTGGTCGAGGAGTTCGGCGGCGGATTCCTGATGATCGGTGGCAACTCGGCCTTCGGTCGCGGCGGGTACCACCAGACGCTCCTGGACCGGATCATCCCGGTCGCCATGGAAGGCGCCTTCGACTCGTCCAAGGAGGACTTCCAGCCGAAGGTTCCCCGGGCGGCCTGGACCCACCCCATCGTGGCCATCGGTGCCGATCCCGAGGAGACGCGGAAGATCTGGACCGAAAAATTCCCCACCTTGCATGGCATCAACCGGATGGAACGGGCCAAGCCCGGCGCGCAAGTCCTGGCCTATGCCGACAACGCCCCCCAGGGCTTCGATGGCGACGTGTTGCTCGCCGTCCAGGAAGTGGGTCGTGGCCGGACCATGGCCTTCACTTCCGATACGACCCGGTCTTGGGGGGCCGATTTCGAGACCCTCTGGGGCGAACCTCGGAATCCGAAGTGGCCCGTCACCGAGGACAATTGCGACAACCGCTACTACCGACGGTTCTGGGTCAATGCCATCCGTTGGTTGGCCGCCGGACGCAGCAGCCGCACCAACCCGCCCGTGGTTCTGGATCTCTCCAATGCCTACATCACCCCCGGGGCCACCGCCTCGGCCTCCATCCAGGTCCGGGACCAAACCCAACGGGAGGTCACCGATGCCGAAGTGACCCTCTTCGCCGGTTCCGGCACCTCGAGCAATGCGGTCGGGGTGGCCCGCTTCGATCCGACCCGCCGCGCCTACGTGGCCCCGGTCAGCCTGCAACGGGCTGGCACCTTTGTGATCAGCGCGGTGGCCCGCCGCGGTGAGGAATGGTTGGGTGTCGACCGCCAACTGCTGGTCGCCGAATCGGTCGATCCGGAAATGGCCGATCTTCAAGCCCGACCGACCGTGATGGACGCGATCGCCCGGGCGGGCGAAGGCATGGCCCATCGGGTTGAAGACACGCCGGCCTCCGGACTGGAGTCCCTCTGGAAAGACCTTCCGGCCCCGACGGTCGAATTCCACCGGAAACCCCTGTGGGACCGGCCGGTGTTCTTGGCGATTCTTCTGGGATTGCTGGTCTTGGAATGGTCGCTGCGGCGTTGGAAAGGATTGGCCTGAGCCTCCATGCACCCTTGCAGCCCATCACCCCTCGCCCGTGACGGTTCGGCCGGAACGACTGCACCCCTGCGGTATCACCGCCCGGGATTGATCCTCCTTGGAATGACGATGCTCTGGCTCGGCCTGATGGTCGTCTTGGCCGGGGATCCGGTGGCGTTCCGATCGTCGGGTCCGGGAGTCGCCGAGGCCAACGTGGTTCGCGATGAACCCTGGTCGATCCACATCGTCCGCATCGAGCGCGATCAACCGCAGCTCCGATTCATGCCGTCATTGGCCTTCCACGACCGCATCGGCCTGAACCCGCTGTCGGACCAGGTCTCGCTCTTTCCCAAGTCGCTCGGCACCCCGGTGGCCGCGATCAACGGCGACTTCTATGCCATCGAGAACGACCCCATGCCGGGAGACCCCCGCGGCCTCTTCATCCAGAACGGGCATCTCATCAGCGCCCCGATCGAACGCGACTGCCTGTGGTTCGAGGAATCCGGGACACCCCACATCGACACCATCCGGCCGCGCTTCACGGTGCGGGTGGGCTCCTCACAGCCGGTCGCATTGGGCCTCAACGAAGACTTCGATGGCTCGCGCCCGGTGCTGTTGACCGAGGCCGCCTCCAAGGCCATCGAATGGGATGCCCCCTCGGGCTGGGTCCTCGCCCGCGACGGGTCGCATCCGTGGCTGCCGCTCAAAGCCGGTCAACGGCTCCACGCGGTGGTCCGAGGGGGGGTCGTGAGTCATCGGACTCCGATGGAAACCGGGAGCCTCCTGCTTCGAGCCGGGCCCGATCTGCAAGCAGCCCTCCGGCCAGGGGTCGCCGTGCTCATCGAGACACCCACCGAGCCCTCCCTCGAACGCGCGGCCTCGGCCATCGGCGGCGGACCGGCGCTGGTAGAACAGGGTCGGCCCACGGGCAAATCGGCCGCCCGTTCCTTTGAACGCCACCCGCGTTCCGCGTTCGGATGGAATGAGCGGCATTGCTTCCTCGTCGTGGTCGACGGGCGCCAAGCGGGTCTCTCGGTGGGCATGACACTCTCCGAACTCTCCGGATTCCTCGTCGAATTGGGTTGCCGTGACGCCATCAACCTCGACGGAGGCGGCTCGACCGAGCTGCTCCTCGGGGGCCGGATCCTCAACAGCCCGTGCTACGGCCGGGAACGGGCCACCGCCTCCAGCCTGCTGGTGGTGCGCACCGCGGCACCCAAGGCCGCAACCACGAAGCCATGAAGCTCGGACTCGGGTTCCTGTTCTGTGCGGTGGCGCTCTCGGGGGGCCCGGTCGAGGCCGCGGTGGCATCCGAGTCTCGCCGGACCGCGTCTGCGCCTGCGCCTGCGCCCAAGTCCCGTCTGAGCGAGTCGTTCAACTACAGTCAGGAAACCCTTCCCGAGGGGCCCTGGTCGGTGCAGGTGATCCGGATCCGGCGCGAGCGGTCGGACCTGGGACTCCATGTCCTGCTGGGCGGCGGCGATCGTCTGGGGGTGGCCACGCTGTCGAGCCAGGCTTCGGCGTTTCCCAAGCGTCGGGGCCAGCCCCTGGCCGCCCTCAACGGCGACTTCTTCGCACGACACGGACCGTGTCTGGGCGATCCGGAGGGTCTGTGCATCCGGGACGGCGAGCTGATCTCGGTGCCCAACGGCAAAAGCGCCTTCTGGATGGGCCCCGACCGGTCGCTTCACCTCGGCCCGGTGGTGTCGCTCATGTCGATGATCACCCCGGACGGCACCACCCTGGCGGTCGGACTCAACGAAGAACGTCAGGAACGACCGGTGCTCTACACTTCGGCCGTGGGCCCGCGCACGCCCTCGGCTGGCGGCACCGACTGCCTGTTCACCGCCGAACCCGGAACCGGCCTGCCCATCCGACCCGGCCTGCGTTCCTCCTTCCGACTCCAGGGCCTTCACCGGGGCGGCAACACGCTCATCCCCACCAACGGAGTGGTCCTCTCGCTTCCGGAGACTCTGGATCCGGGGCGTGGCGCGCTGGAGCCCGGAGCTCTCTGGACGCTGTCCACCGCCACACGACCCGACCTGCGTGGTGTTCCCACGGCCTTGGGTGGCGGACCGGCCCTGCTCAAAGAGGGCCAACCCACCGGATTCCAGACTTCGGACGCACGACACCCGCGCTCGGCCCTCGGATGGAACGACCGGTTCCTGTTCCTGGTGCAGGTCGATGGCCGGCAACCTCGGATCTCGGTGGGCATGACTCTGGGCGAACTGGCCGACCACATGGCCCGGCTCGGGTGCACCGAGGCGCTGAATCTCGATGGCGGCGGCTCATCGACCCTGTGGGCCCGGGGTCAGGTGATGAACACTCCCTGCGAAGGGTCGGAACGCGCCATGGGCAACGCCCTGCTGATCACTCTCGAAACGCCGGAAAACGGGCCCCGCTGAGACGAACACCTGCCGAGGTCACAGGCCGGGATGTTCAACCCCGCTTCGCCACGAGCGCGCGGAACTCGTCGAAGAGCACCGACGAATCGTGCGGACCGGGAGCGGCCTCGGGATGGTACTGCACGCAGAACACGGGCTTGGTCTTGTGGCGCAACCCCTCGACCGTCTGGTCGTTCAGGTTGATGCGATTGACCGCCACATCCGACGGCAGCGACGCCGGGTCGACCGCGAAACCATGGTTCTGCGAGGTGATCTCCACCCGCCCGGTTTCGAGATCCTTCACCGGCTGATTGCCGCCGCGGTGACCGAACTTCAGCTTGAAGGTCTTGCCGCCCAGGGCCTGACCCAGGATCTGATGGCCCAGACAAATGCCGAAGGTCGGGATGCCGGTGTCCACCAGCGTCTTCACTTCGCGGACGATCCCGCCCAACGTGCCGGGGTCGCCGGGTCCATTGCTGAGGAAGATCCCGGCCGGCTTGTAGGACAACACCTCTTCGGCCGAAGTACCCGCAGGAACCACGCGGATGCGGAATCCCCGCTGCCGCAGGCGCCGCAGGATGTTGTACTTGATGCCGAAATCGTAGGCCACGATCGGGATGTCGGCCGCCGGCAGCGGCAGGCGCACCTGACGCGGATCGGCCGGCGAGTGCTGCTGGGTCACCGCGAAATCCGCCGAGTCCTGGTCCTTTTCATCCCACAGGAAACTCTGCCGATGGGTCACCTCGACCACGTAGTTGCGGCCCTCCATGGAACCCCACTGACGCGCCCGGGCGACGGCCTCGGCATCGGTCAGCGGTTCCGTCGTCAGGAACCCGGCCATGGCACCGCGGACCCTCAGCTTCTTGGTCAGAGCCCGGGTGTCGATGCCCTGAACTCCGGGGATGCCGTTCTCTTCGAGATAGGCCGCCAGCGACAAGTCCGCCCGCCAGTTGCTGACCAACGGGCTGAGTTCGCGGATCACGAACCCGGCACAATGGGCCTTCCACGACTCCATGTCCTGGCGATTGATGCCCGTGTTCCCGATCATCGGATAGGTCATCGTCACGATCTGACCCTTGTAGGACGGATCGGTCAGGATCTCCTGATAGCCGGTCATCGAGGTGTTGAAGCACACCTCACCGGCCGCCGAGGCCTGTGCACCAAATCCGTGGCCGCGGAACACCGAACCGTCTTCGAGGGCGAGAATCGCGTTCATTAGACTCTGTTGGAGAGAACCCCGGGATCACCAAGGCGGCGCGGAGTGTGCGCAAGCCCTCCGCCGAAGCAAGGCCAAGCAGCGTTCCCACCACCGGTTCTTCGGAGCGCGATCGGCCCCGTGGCCCCTCGGACCCGACCCCAGAAACCGGTCGGTCGGAGACCCCGATCCGAGCGTCCTGGAGTTCGGGCACCCGAGCGACACGAAGATTTTGGTGGCGTTCTGCCTATCAATTGCTAATTTCCACGGCCCTCGATTCAAAATGAGTCGTCGGTACAGGCACTCGGCGGATGAGTCGTCCGCGGTGGACGGGTGCCTTCAGCAAGACAACTGGGAAAGAACGCCATGGCGAAAAAACCGGCACCCGCTCCGATCAAGAAGGCGGCCCACCACAAGGTAGGCGCGGCCAGTGCTGCAGCCATCCTCGGTCGGCCGCTGGCCAAGTCCGGCGGCAAGGCACAGGCACCCGAGACCCAAAGCTGGATGCCCATCTCCCGTGTCAAACCGGAGTGGCAGAAGTTCTACCAGAACCTGCTCGACCTGCATGAGCGCCTCCGGGGCCAGATGAGCGGGTTGGCCAAGGAGTCCCAGGCCGAGATGGAGAGCTACAGCCTCCACATGGGCGACTCGGGCACCGACAATTTCGACCGCGACTTCGCACTCAGCCTCCTGTCTTCGGATCAGGATGCCGTGTACGAGATCGAGGAAGCCCTCAAACGCATCGAGAAAGGCACCTACGGCGTCTGCGAACTGACTCAAAAGGTCATTCCGAAGGCCCGTCTGGAAGCGATTCCGTGGACCCGTTTCACGGTCGAGTCCCAGGCCCAGCTCGAGAAAGAAGGCGTTCTGCGTCAGCGCAACCGCCTCGGTTCGCTGGGCTCCGTCGAGGCCGGTGCCTCGGTGGATGTCGAAGACGACGACAGCGACGTCGAGGAGAAACCCAGCAAGGAAAAGGAAAACTGATTTATGCCGCGTGAGATTGTGACCATTGAGTGTACGGAAGCGAAGAAGGAGGGTAAGCCCGTCTCCCGCTACCAGACGACCCGAAACAAGAAGCTGCAGACCGACAAGGTTGAAAAGAAGAAGTTCAATCCCTTCCTTCGCCGTCATACCCTGCACCGCGAAATCAAGTAAGCCATGCCCCGCAAGACCAAGCTCGAGGAAAAGAAGAAGCGCCGATCGACCGCCGCCCGGACCCCGCGTCCGAAGCCCAAGGTCGAGTTCACCATCGACGCCATCGACTACAAGAACGTCGCCCTGCTCAAGCAGTACGTGACCGACAACGGACGGGTTCTGCCCCGGAAGTACACCGGCCTGCCGGCTCCCTTCCAGCGGAAGCTCAGCCTGGCGATCAAGCGCGCCCGGCAGATGCTGCTGATGAAGTGAGTTTCCATCGTCCGTGATCAGAAACCCGCCGGTTCGCCGGCGGGTTTTTTGTTGCCGCCTGAGGATGCAAGCGGTTTGCAATCCATGGGAGCTCTTTCTATCCTCCCGACCGTGAATGGCCCCCGCTCCTCCCTGACGGCCTGGCTCATCGGCCTGCTGTGCGCCTTGCAGGCCCACGCCGAGGTCCGGATTCTGGCCACCTTGCCCACCCTCCATTCGTGGGCGGCCAACGTCGCGGGCGATGCCGCCACGGTCGAAAGCCTGCTCCCACCCAACGTCGGTCCGCACGACTTCCAATTCCGCCCATCGGATCTGCGCAAACTGGCCGCGGCCGATGTGGTGCTCATGAATGGACTGGGCGTGGACACCTGGCTCACCCGGGCCGTCGGTCAAGGTGCCTCGAAGCCCTCCCGGCGGGTGGTCACCGTCACCCGGGGTCTTGAGGATCGACTCATCCATCACCTGACCCCACTGGCCATCGACGACTCCAAAGGGTCGCGGAAGGCACCGGCCAAGGAGGATCACGATCATGATCATGATCACGGTCACGATCACGCCGGCGAAGACGGCAATCCCCACGTATGGCTCGATCCGGTCTTCGCCCAGCATTGTGTCTCCAACATCATCACGGCTCTGTGTCAGGCCGATCCGGCCCACGCCGACGGATACACCCGCCGCGGGGAGGCCTATCTGCGCGAACTCGACCAGCTCGACGGTGAGATCCGCTCGTCGCTCAAAGCACTCACCCAGCGCAAGGTGGTCACCTTCCACGATGCATTTCCCTATTTCTGCCAGCGGTACGACCTGAAACTCGTGGGCGTGGTCGAAGAGGTTCCCAGCGTGGATCCGTCTCCGAAATACCTCGCCCGACTGTCCCGGGCCATCCGGGCTCAGGGGGTCCGGGTGATCTTCTCGGAACCCCAGTTCCATCCCCGCCTGCTCAAGCGACTGGCCGACGATCTGCAGGTCGGTGTCGCCGAGCTGGACGTGCTCGAAACCGGCACCGCCTCCAAGACCTTCTATGTCGAGGGGATGCGCAAGAACCTGCGCACCTTGGAGGCGGCCCTGCGCTGAGGCCCATGGACATCGCTTTCCGATCACCCAAGCCGGCCGCCGTCGAGGTTCGCGACCTGCATGTCCGACTGGGTGAGAACCCGGTCCTCCGGGGTGTCAACCTGCGCATCGAATCCGGTCGGATGGTCGCTCTGATCGGTCCGAACGGTTCGGGCAAGACCACCCTGCTGCGCTGCCTGCTGGGTCTCCAACGGCCCGACTCGGGCTCGGTCCGGCTGCTGCAGCAAGGCCCGCCGGGTCCGGCCCTCCTGCGACGCATCGGCTATGTGCCCCAGCGGCTCCAGCTCGACCCCAGCTTCATGCTGACGGTGCGTGAGTTCCTCGCGATCCGCCGCCCGGTCACCGCGCGGTGGTTCTGGCGACCCTCGCGCCAGATCGACGCCCAGTTGCACGAGGCCGTGGCCGAGATGGACGTCATGCGCCTGCTCGATCGTCCGGTGGCCGGACTCAGTGGCGGGCAGCTGCAGCGCGTCCTGATCTGCTCGAGTCTGCTCAACGAACCCGAACTGCTCCTGCTCGACGAGCCGACCGCCGGCGTGGACACCCCGGGCGAGGCCGATTTCTACGAGTTGATCGCCCAGGTCCACCAACGTCGGGGTCTCACCGTCGTCCTGGTGTCACACGACCTGTCCATGGTCTATCGGCACGCCAGCCGGGTGTATGCGCTCAATGGCGTCATCTGCTGCGAGGGGGCCCCGGAGGAGGTCATGAATGCCGAGTCGCTCAAACAGGCCTACGGCATTCATTTCACCCCGTACCATCACCACCACCACTCCCATCCCCACGGCGGTCATGGACATTGAACCCTTCATGCTGCGGGCGCTCCTGACCGCCCTGTGCCTCGGGCCGCTGTGCGGATTCATCGGGGTCTTCGTCACCGCCCGGCGCATGTCGTTCTTCAGCGACACCGTCGCCCATGCCGCCCTGGCGGGCGTCGCCCTCGGCTTCTGGCTCGGACTGCCCGATCCGACCGCGCCCATGATCCTCTTCAGCCTGCTGATCGCCGGCCTGATCCTCTGGCTCAAGGAACGGACGGCCCTGCTCAACGACACCATCATGGCACTCCTCCTGAGCGGATCAGTGGCCTTGGGCATGGTGGTGCTGAGCCTCCTGAAAGGCCACCGCGGAGACCTCGACCGTTATCTGTTCGGGGACATTCTCTCGGTGGGCTGGGGGGATGCCGCGTTGTCCTTCGCGGTGCTGATCGGCGTGGGGTCGGTCCTCTTCTGGCAACTCAATGCGCTGGCGCTGCTGACCGCCCATGCCGATCTGGCGCACGTGTCCGGCATCCCGGTCCGGTGGCTCAATTACGGGTTCGTGGCCTTGCTGACGGTCACGGTGGCCCTGAGCATCCGCCTGCTCGGCATCATCCTGGTGACCTCGCTGGTGGTCATCCCCCCGGCCGCGGCGCGCAATCTGGCCCGAAGTCTTCGGCAGCAGATCCTGCTGAGCCTGCTCCTGGGACTCGTCGGAGCCGGTGGCGGGGTGGCCCTGTCCTACCCGCTCAACCTGCCCAGCGGTCCGTGCATCACCTTGACCCTCGCCGGGTTGTTCGTGCTGTCCCTGGTCGGCTCACGATGGCTGCAACCGACCCGCAACGCGTCATGAGCCGGCCCTGTCCCCAGCACCAGCATCCGCACCGGCTCATCCAACAGCCGTTGTCCGACCTGACGGACAAGCTGCGCCGCGGGGAGCTCAAGATCACCGCGCCGCGTCAGGCCATTCTCGAGGTGCTCCGGAAGCACGCTTCGCCGCTGACCATCAAGGAGATCCACACCTCTCTGGGCAAGCTCGACTGCGATCTGGCGACGATCTACCGGAACATGCACACGCTGGAGCGCATGGGACTGGTGCGACGCTACGATTTCGGCGACGGGGCCGCCCGCTTCGAGTTGTCTCCCGAGGAAGGCGATGCCCACCACCACCATCTGGTGTGTACGCGATGCGCGCGGATCATCGAGCTCGACGACTGCTTCCTGAGCGAGTTCCAGGATCAATTGGCACGACGCCACGGGTTCACCGAGATCTCGCACCGGATGGAATTCTTCGGGATCTGCCCGGGTTGCCGGACGGCTTGAGCGTGGCGGCCAGCCTGCCATGCTGCGGCGAGTCGGAGCCGAACCCCTGATGAATCGCACCGCCATCTCCAGACAACCCCCGAATCCCGCCTGGGTTCTCGGAGGGTATCTCGTGGTGGTGTTCGCCGGCGGAGCCCTCTTGGCTCCCTGGCTCTGGAAGCTGGCCCAGCTCTGGGCTCCCGGATCCTCTCTGGCCGCACAGCCCTTCCGTCGCTACGTGGACCGCAGCCTCCTCGGGCTGGCCTTGCTCGGTCTCTGGCCCATGGCCCGGAGCGGACTCTTTCCCGGATGGCGGTCGGTCGGACTGTCCTGGACTCCACAGGCCCGGCGGGAATTGTCGCTGGGTCTGGTCGGAGGCATGGCTTCGCTGGCCCTGGTGGCGATGCTGGCCCTGGGTTTCGGGGCACGAACGTGGAATTCCGGCCATCCCGGAAACTTGCTCCTGGCCCATGCGTTCCGGGCGCTCGGGGCGGCCGTCGCCGTATCGCTGACAGAAGAACTCCTCTTTCGCGGCATGGTCTTCGGATCGCTGCGGCGCCGGTTTCCCCTGGCCCTTTCGATCGTGATGAGCACGGTGCTTTACGCTCTGGTCCATTTTTTCCGACGCCCCGAAGCACCGGTCTCGGTCGGGCCTTGGACCGGCTTGGAGATGCTCGCCTCCATGCTCTCGGGCCTCATCGACCCGGCGGTGGTGTTTCCGGGAATCCTCACGCTCGGAGTCATCGGCGGGTTGTTGGCCTGGTGCCGGGAACGGACCGGATCCCTCTGGCTCCCGATGGGGCTCCACGCCGGATGGATCTTCTGGTTCAAGTCGTACACGTTCTTCACGAGTCCCGTGGGTAGTCACCCGGTGCACGCCTGGTGGTGGGGTTCGGCCCGGCTCCATGATGGATGGCTCACCTTCGCGGTCATCGCCCTCACGTCGGGCTTGTTTGTGCGGTTCCTCGGAAACCGAAGGTCCGGAGCCGAACCGGTCATCCTGAGCCATGCACCCTGAGCGCTCCATCGCCAGCTGGTTCGAGGGCGCCCTGAGTCTGGTCTACCCCACGGTCTGCGCGCTGTGCCACCGGCAACGGGCCGATCATCGCCAGGGCTATGTCTGCGAGACGTGCAGCCTGAGCGTCCGCCGCATCGGGGATCACTGCTGTCAGCGGTGCGGCCTGCCGTGGTCCGGGAAGATCGTGGGCCCCCATGCCTGCGAATCGTGTCGGGGTGCAAGCGGGTCCTGGGATGAGGCCCGGGCGGCCGTGATCGCCGAGGGTGTCGCGCTGGACTGCATCCATCGCTTGAAATACCGCAAGGAGCCCTGGTTCGCGACGTTCTTGTCGGGCCTGCTGAACGAGGCGGCCGTGCCGGCGCTCAGAGGACGATCGTGGCAGGGCATCGTGCCGGTGCCGCTGCACCGGGCCAAACTCCGGGAACGCGAATTCAACCAGGCCGAACGCCTGGCCGGCCCGTTGGCCCGGACGCTGGACGTGCCGATGGTCACCGACCGGGTGCGTCGTCGCGAGCCCACGGCCAGTCAGGCCTCCCTCAGCCGCGATGACCGGAGTCGCAATGTCCGTGCGGCTTTCGAGGCGGCTCGGACCGATCGCATCCGGGGCTCCTGGATCATCGTGGATGACGTGCTGACGACCGGGGCCACCACCGATGCGGTGGCGGCGGTCCTCAAGGGCCTGGGTGCTGAACAGGTCGTGGTCTGGGCCGTGGCCCGGGCCGTCCTCGAACCGGGCGGTGTATGGACCGATCCGCCTCAACCGCCACTGCCGGTCACCTCGAGGGCACCCGGCGCCTGAGGCCACGGCGAGTCGTCCTCCAGAAAAGCGAAGAGGTGGCTCACCCAGCCCGCGTCGTCGAAGTGGAGCGTGAAGGCCGCCCGGGCAGGACATCCCGGAATGCGGGCGAAGGTATGGCCGCCGAAGACCGCTCCCCGGGGTCCGGGAAATGAACCCTCCGCGGCCCGGAGGCTGATGAGCAACGCCGGGCCACAGCGTTCGCGTCGCCGCACAGTCGCCCCCGCCAACTGCGTGGCCACGGCGGCATCGGGTTCCGAGAGCAGCAGGTGTCTCAACACGGCCTTCTCCCACTGCTCGAGCGGAAACGACCCGGACGAAGGGGTATCCATCGCCGGGGTCAGAGACGCTTCAACTTGGAACCGGTCTTGGAGTCTTCGACGGTCCAACCCAGCGCCTTGAGTTCGTTGCGCACCGTGTCGGCCAAGGCGAAATCGCGGGCCGCTTTGGCGGCGTTGCGCTTCGCGAGCAGGGCCAGGGCGGCGGCCGGAGCCTCCTCGACGGGGCGGGCTCCCAGTCCCATCACCCGATCGACGCGCTTCCAGGCATCCAGCCGCTCGGCCGCAGCGGACGGGCTCAGCGAACCCGAGGCCAAGGCCGCGTTGGTCTCCCGGACCCAGTCGAAAATGACCGCCCAGGCCTTGGACACATTGAGATCGTCGTCCAAGGCCGCGATCAAGGCGCTTTCCAAGGGCGACGGCGTGGCAGAATCCCCCACGGCCGAACCGACCGAACCGGCGGCCTTCTCGGTCAGCTGGGCGACCGTCGCGTCCAAGCGGGACAACGCCGATCTCGAAGCCTCAAGGCCTTCGAGCGTGAAATTGAACGTCTCGCGATAATGGGCGCTGATGAGCAGGAAGCGGATCTCCCGACCCAAGAATCCCTTGTTCAGCAGATCGCGCACGGTGAAGAAGTTGCCCAGCGACTTGCTCATCTTCTTGCCATCGACGAGCAGGTGGGCCGCGTGCACCCAATGCTTCACGAAGGGTCGACCGGCCTGCTGCAAGCCGGCGCCCTCGCTCTGGGCGATCTCGTCTTCGTGATGGGGAAAAGCCAGATCTTCGCCCCCGAGGTGCAGGTCGAAGCTCGGTCCGAGGATCGCCATGCTCATGGCCGAACACTCGATATGCCAGCCGGGCCTTCCCTGGCCCCACGGACTCTCCCAGAACACCGGACCATCGGCCGGAACGCGGGCCTTCCAGAGCGCGAAATCGGCGAGGTCGTCCTTCTCGTAGGAGTCGCCCGAGACCCGCTCCGTGCGCTGTTGGGCCTCCGGATCGAGGGTCACCAACTGGCCATAACGGCATCCGCAGGCACGGTATTTGTTGATGCTGAAATAGACCGATCCGTCGCCCGCCCGGTAGGCGATGCCGCGCTGCTCCAGTCGTCCGATGAGCTCGATGATCTGCGCGATGTAATCGGTGGCCTTGGGCAGGTGGTGGGGTTTCAGGCAAGCCAGCGTCTGCAGATCCGACAGGAACGCCTCGGTGTATTTGCCGGTGAACTCGGCGAGTGACAGGCCGGTGGCGGCGACCTGGCGGATGATCTTGTCCTCCACGTCGGTGATGTTCATGACGTGATTGACGCGGAAACCCCGGTACTCGAGGTAGCGCCTCAGGAGATCGGCAAAGACGAAGGTCCGGAAGTTCCCGATGTGACCGTAGTCGTACACCGTGGGCCCGCAGCAATAGAACCCGATGGCGTCGGCCTCCGGAAACAGCGGCGAGAAGGCCTCCACACGCCGGTGAAGGGAGTTGAACAAGCTCAAGGCCATGTGATGGGCCGAGACTGTACCGCGCCGGCCCAAAATAGAAAGGCATCGTGCGGCTCGGGATCCTTCCCGAGGCTCGATGGGCATCGACCCCGACGGGGGCCCATCCCAGGCCCGGGTCGGCAGACGCGGGACCGCTCAGGACCACACCGGATCGGGCGGGCCCGGACCTGCGATAGGCCGCCGGCCTTGTGGGTCCTTCGGACTCGCCCTACACTGACAGGCCACGGAAACACGCTCATGCCCCGGACACCCAAGACACCCCCACGGCGCTTCGAAGGCGAGGTCGCCGCCTGGGCAGCGGTCGGCGCGGGTTGGCGTCAACTCTTCGGCAGTTTCGGCGACCTCGGATTCAGCCTCGAGTGGCATGACTTCAACGCGCCCGAGCCCATCGACTGGGCGCGCAGCTTCCACCCCGGCAGTATCGAACTCTGTCTGAATCTGTCGGGAGAGGGTTCCGTGGGCGACGGCACGCGGACCGCCCGGTTCGGCAGCCAGACGGCCGGATTCTACCGACAGGGGCAGTCTCCCCTGTCGGCCGAGCGGACCGCAGGCCAGACACACCGGTTCATCACCGTGGAATTCCGGCCCGACTTCCTGCACCGCGAGCTGGTCGAAAGCAGCGCCTGGCTCCACCCCCTGATCCGAGCCTCGCTGGACACCGAGCACACCGGTTCGGCCGTTTCCGAACCGGAACCGCTCACCGCCCGCCAACGGGACCTGGTCATGGCCCTCCGACAGCCGCCGGTCCTGGCCGGGGCCCAACGGCTGTGGTATGGGGCCAAGGTCCGCGAGCTGATGAGCGAATTCTTCTTCGCTCCGCCTCCGGACTCCGAACTGTTCTGCCACCGTCAGCAACGCGTGGCCCGGGATCGGGTCGAAACCGTGGTCGAGGCCCTCCGGAAAGACCTCGCCAACCCCCCGACTCTGGAGGCCATCGCCCGCGAAGCGGCCTGCAGCCCGTTCTACCTGAGCCGGACCTTCTCCAAGGAGATGGGCCAGACGATCCCCCAGTACCTGCGGCAGCTGCGCATGGAGAAGGCGGCCACCTTGTTGAAGTCGGGTTCGTTCAATGTCACCGAAGCAGCCCTGGAAGTGGGCTATTCGAGTCTCAGCCATTTCAGCGCGGCCTTCCACCAGACCTTCGGCTGCTGCCCGGGGCTGTACCCGATGGCCACGCCCACCCAACGGTCTTCGGTCCGCAAAAGTTGAGGATCGCCGTGGCTCCTTCCGTACGGTACGGTCACCCGACCGTGGCTTCCCAACCCGCCAGTGTCCGGTTGCTTCAGGATCTCATCGCGCTGCCCAGCGTGAATCCGGCCTTCTTCAGCGATCCCCGACTGCATGGCGAACACCGGGTCGCCGAATTCCTCGAGACGGCCGCCCGACGCCAGGGTCTCGCCGTGGAAAGTCAGGCGGTGGTTCCGGGTCGTTCGAACCTGCTGGTGCGGGTGTTGCCACGGGGTGAGGTCCGCCATCGCGTGCTTCTGGCACCGCACCTGGACACGGTGGGTGAACCCGCCTACGAAGCCCAGCTCAAGCCGGTCGTGCGGGACGGCCGGATCTATGGCCGGGGTGCTTGCGACACCAAGGGTTCGGTGGCCGCCTACTTCCAATCCCTGCTGAACGTGGCCGCTTCGGGCCCGCGTCCGGCCCACACCGAGATCCTCTTCGTGGGTCTGATCGACGAGGAGAACATGCAGCTCGGTTCCCGACACTTCGCCCAGCACGGACCCAAGGCGGATCTGGCCATCGTAGGTGAACCCACCGGGCTGGAGATCATCACCGCCCACAAAGGAGATGTCTGGTTGCGTCTGCGGACCACCGGCCGAGCCGCGCACGGAGCCACTCCGCACCGGGGCAGGAATGCGGTGACCGACATGGCCCGGATCGTCCTGACCCTCGAGACCGACTACGCGGCCGAACTGGCCGCACGACCAACTCATCCCCTTCTGGGCCGACCGACCATCAATGTCGGCCGCATCGAGGGGGGCCGGCAGCCCAACATCGTGCCCGCCGAGTGCGTCATCGACATCGACCGCCGGACCCTGCCGGGCGAGACCGACGCCGGCGTGCGCCGGGAGATCAGCGCTCTGTTGAAGCGCCACGGGTTGAAGGCCCACTACGACACGCTCCGGACCAATCCCTGCCCACCGCTCGAAACCGATCCGGATCTGCCTTGGGTCCGGGCCCTCACCCGGGCGGCGCGACGCAAGACCACTCGGGGCGTCCACTACTTCACCGACGCGGCCGCTCTGGCCGCCGGCGGCACGCCCTCGGTGGTCTTCGGTCCCGGCGACATCGCCCAGGCCCATACCGAACGCGAATGGCTGGCCATCTCCCAGCTGGAGGACTCGATCCGGATCCTGGAGCGCTTTCTTCGCGGACTGGCCTGAGTGTCCAGAGATCCCATGCGTCTGGCCTTCCTCACCCACGAACCGTACTTCCCGCCCAGCGGGGGAGGATCGGCCGAAGCGATCTATCTGATCGCTGAACTCGTCCGACGGGGTCATGAAGTACACCTGTTCTGCCCGGTCTTCGAGAACTGGGAATCCATCGCGGCCGATCACTCCATCCGGATTCATCCTTTCACCGGATGGCCCATGGGTCGCTACACCCGCCTGCGCAATCTCAAGTACCTGCTCTACCCGGTGGCCCTGGCGCGTCATGCGCATCGCACCCTGCTGCGGCTTCGCCAGCAGTCCGGGGCCGACTTCCGCTTCGACGCCATCCTCTCGCAGCACACGATTTCCGCGGTGGCTGCGGGACTGCTCAAGCGCCGATGGGGAGTGCCCATCTTCCTCAATTTCTTGGATTACCTCACCGGGTTCATGGAAACCTGGCCCGCGGTGTTCACCCGCACCGGACTGGTCGCAGGGCTCAATCGATACGAACGGTCGCTGCCACGCCGTTTCCGGGCCGATGGGGTGATGACCGTGTCGACGCCGCTGGCCGAGCGCTTCATGGCGACCGGCTATCCGAAGGAGCGGATCCGGGTCATCCAATACGGGTACGATTCGAACCTGTTCCGGCCCGAGACCGGATCGAACGTCGGTTCGGAACGAACCGGATCGCCGGCTCCGACGATCGTCATGCACGGGTCGTTCGACACCCATCACCTCGGGCCCATCGCCCGCGACACCCTGCTGCACCTGCACGCCCGGCGGCCCGAGCTGCGATTCCGCTTCCTCGGCAAGCAGACACCGGCCCTCGAACGGCTGGCCCGCGACGTCCGGGCCGCCGCGCCGGGCATCCCCCTCGAGTTGACCGGATTCATCCCCTACGCCGAGATCGCCGGGGCGCTGCGCGGGGCCACGGTGGGCCTGGTTCCCTACGAAGAATCGCAGGGCGTCCACTGCGCCTTCGTCGCCAAGGCGGTCGAATACCTCGGATGCGGAATCCCGTGTGTGAGCACGCCCCTGGAAAACCTGTCCCGGTACTTCGCCGATGAACCGGCGATCCGATTCTCGGGCTGGACCGGTCTTTCCATGGCCGAAGCCGTGCTCGGGCTGCTGGACCTCCCCGAAGACGAACGTCGCGCCCTGGGCCGCTCCGCCGCGGTCCGGGTCGCGGCCCGGCTCGACTGGAAGGTCGTCGCCGGCCAGGCCGCCGGGTTCATCGAAGAGCGGGTCGGCCTCCCCGAAAGCAGTTGCCAAGCAACCGGTCCGGTTTGAGCGTAGCGCCGTCGATGAGTTCGTGTTCCACCACGATCGCGGCCCCGGCGGCCCCGATCCCGTTGCTTCCCCGGCGCCGTCTGCCCGAATGGCTGAAGGTGCAATTGCCGACTTCAAGCGCCTTCACGGCCACCCGCACCCTGCTGGACGGACTCGGCCTCCATACGGTGTGCGAAAGCGCCAAATGCCCCAACCACTGGGAGTGCTGGAGCAAGGGCACGGCGACCTTCATGATCGCCGGTGATCGGTGCACCCGGGCCTGTGGTTTCTGCGCGGTCTCCACCGCCAAGCCGCTGGCCCTCGAGCAGGATGAACCCCAGCGCGTGGCCGAGGCCACCCGGCGGATGGGACTCAAACACGTGGTCATCACCGCCGTCGCGCGCGACGATCTTCAGGACGGCGGCGCGGAGCATTTCCGCCGGACGATCGAAGCGGTCCGGGCTCTCAATCCCGGGATCGTCGTCGAAGTGTTGACCCCGGATTTCCTCGATCGCGACGACGCCATCGATGCGGTGCTCGCCGCTCGGCCCGAGATCTTCAACCACAACCTCGAGACCGTGCGCCGACTGACCCCGTCGGTACGTCATCGGGCCACCTACGACCGATCGCTGCGCGTGTTGGCCAAGGTCAAGGATCGCCTGGGTGAGGAGGTCCACACCAAGTCGGGCATGATGCTCGGGCTGGGCGAAACCCGGGAGGAGGTCCTCGAGGCGATGCGACATCTCCGGGAGTCGCGATGCGACATCCTCACGCTCGGGCAATACCTCCAACCCACGCTCAGGCACCTGCCCGTGGTGGATTACATTCCGCCGGCCGTTTTCGAGAGCCTACGCCGAGAAGGCGAGGCGATGGGATTCATCCATGTGGCCTCCGGACCGCTCGTGCGCAGTTCCTACCACGCCGACGAGTTCTCCCCGTCTCCGAAGGCATGAGGTCCCGCTTTCTCAGCCGAGTCTGGCTTTGGCTCTGGCTTTGGCTGCCGGTGACCGAGATGACCCGGGCCGCCGATCCCATGATCCCGCAACGCTTCGAGCCCGAAATCCAGCGATTCGAGGCCCTCGACCGCCGGGTTCCACCACCCCCGCGCCCGATCCTCTTCGTGGGGAGTTCGAGCATCCGATTGTGGACCAACCTGCCCGCCACGATCCATGGACGTCCGGTCCTGAATCGCGGCTTCGGAGGATCGACCCTCAAAGACCTGCTCCGATACTTCAACCGCATCGTGCTGCCCTATGGACCGTCGGTGCTCGTGGTCTACGAAGGGGACAACGATCTGGCTGAAGGCCAAACGCCCGCCGACATCGCCCGGGATCTGGCCGCCTTCCTCGACCGCGCCGAGACGGAACTCCGCGGCACGGCCGTCGTGTTGTTGACCGTGAAGCCCAGCCCCTCTCGCCGACACCTGATCAGAGCCCAGCAGGAATTCAACCTGCGTCTGAAGGCCCTGGCCCAAGCCCGCACTCGGGTGGTCGTGGCGGATGTGACCTCACCCCTGCTGAATGCCGCGGGCCATCCCGATCCCCGGTTCTTCGCGACCGACCAACTCCATGTCAACGCCAGCGGCTACGAGGCCTGGCGCAAACCGGTCTGGGAGGCCATCGACATCAGCCTGAAGCGCTGAGTCGAACCCGGAACGGCGACGACGACGCGGCCGAGGCCAGACCGCCTTCGAGATAAGCCTGATACTCGGCCGACTCCAACCGATGGGTCTCGGGTCGGGTCCGAAGCAGGTGCCGGAGTTCCTCCGGATTGCGGGACCACCGGTGTCCGTTGAAGAATTCGACGGGATCGAACTGGGTCTTGTAGAGCGCCTTCTCGGTGTAGCACGTGCCCAGATGCAGATGCGAAAGACCGCTCTCCCGAGCCCAGGCCACCGCCCGTGTCATCATCGCCATGCCCAGGTGGGGCGTGGCCGATCGCAGGTCGTAGAATGCGTAGTAGTAGTAGGCCATCCGGGGAGCCTCGAGGTAGAGCAGCGCCACGCCGCATTCGGCTCCGTCGGGACTTCCGTTGCGGAACACCAGCACATGGGAAATCACCCGGCCGGCCAGAAGCCGGTCCAGGCGGGCCGGTGGCATGACCCCGGCACCAAAGCGCTCTTCGGCGAAGGCCAACCAGGCCGCACGGCGCTTCGGGGTCACCTCGAAGGCGTCCCGCGGGACCAGTTCGCAGTGCAGATCACCCGCCTTGCGCAGCACGCGCCGGTTTTCCGACGTGGCCCGCCACTCGCTCAGCACAACGCGCAATTGCCGGCCGAGGTAGAAGCGGGACAGATCCGGGGCCGAGGGCAGGAAACCCGCGGCGAACAGATCGGCCGGTGTCTCGGGCGGTTCCGGAAATGCCCATACCGCATAGGGGTAGACATAGCGGGTGGGGTCGGCGACCGCTTCGGAAAAGACGAGCTTCATGGACGGATCGGACTGAGGAAAAAAACAACGGCTCCGATCGCCCAAGCGCTGGAGCCGTGATTGGAGACGACCGCGAGGTGTCGGCTGCCTCCGATTCGGAAGAATCCGGTCGAGTTGGTCAAGGGCACCGTGACTGTCACGGCGCAGGTCGTGCACAGGTTCGGCCGGGCAGCGGTCAAAGCGCTCCGGGTATGGACGGTGTGGGATGATCGACCACCCGACCCCGAGAGCCCCAAGGCATCGCCCGACAACGACATGCTCGGTCGGTTTGGTGTAATCGGTATCTCGAATCAGCCCACGGTATCTAAAAAGGGCAGCGGCGCCATGGCCGCCGAAATGGTAACTGTCGTGTCGATGACCGGCACCGCATCGAGAACTGAGGTCCCCGCCAATGTAAGCCGCTTGGAATTGGCTTCACCTACCTCGGCATCACTCTTGTCGACCACAATCAGCCTCCCTTTGAACGAGGGATCTAGTTTGAGCTACTTCACGGCTTTGGAACCTTGGACAAAGCCCTTCGGGAAGGTCTCCGAGGCAGGCGCCAAGCCGACCGGGTCGTCCAGATGGAAACAGAGACGGATTCCTCCTAATGCAGTGTCTAGTATTAGTCTTTAACAATCGGTTGGTTCTGTGCCAAAGCTTCCCGGGCTCGGCGGATTTTCTCCAGGATCACCGTTCCGTCAGCCCGCCACTAGTATCGCTGCGGCTTGAGATTCCGCTCGGCAAGGTATCCCCAGATGGCCTCGACCAGCTCATTGGTGCTTCCAAAACTTTCAGAAAGGATCACGTCTTGGCTCAGATCACGGAAGAATTGTTCGACCAGATTGAGCCAAGAAGCGCCGGTCGGCGTGAAGTTGAGATGAAAGCGGGGATGAGCGACCAACCATCTCATCACCTTGGGGTATTTATGGGTAGCGTAGTTGTCCAGAATCAGGAGCAAGTCGACCCCGGCCGGGGTCGATGACTCGATGGTTTTGAGGAACTTGATCCACTCTTGGTGACGGTGACGCGGAGCCCGCTCAGCCAGAATCTTTCCGTTCAAGTGATTCAACGCTGCAAACAGGGTCACCGTTCCGTGTCGGTAATAGTCGTGAGTGCGAGTAGCCACATGGCCTCGGCCCAACGGCAGTCCGGGTTGGGTTCGCTCCAGGGCCTGGCATTGGCTTTTTTCATCACAGCAAAGGACGATCGATCGGGTTGGCGGATCCAAATACAATCCGATGACATCCTAGAATTTGGCCTCGAACTGGGGATCGTTAAAGAGATTGAAAGTACGGGTGCGATGGGGTTTGAGGTCGTTGGCCGCCCAGATCCGCTGTACCGCCGAATGGGAAAGACCGCTATGCCGAGCCATGGTCCGGCAACTCCACCGCCCGCGTCCCTTGGGGGGACGCACCACTTCGTTGAGCACTGTTTGGACTCGGTCGACCGGCAATGTCTTGGGTCTGCCCGGCCGGGAAGAATCTTGGAGGCCGGCAAGTCCCAGATCCAGAATCCGCTGACGCCACAGCCCCACGGTCACATGGCTCGTGCCCAACTCAGCGGCGATCTCCTTGTTGTCTTTGCCATCTGCGGCAAGCAATCCGATACGGGCCCGTCGCTCCAGTTTCTGTGGAGTGTTCGGCGCTTGGGTGAGGCGCAGAAGTTCAGCCCGCTGTTCAGTGGAAAGTTCGAATCGAAGCTTCGGACCGGCCATTTCCAGAAAGATGGCACCAGTGGTGGTTTTTAAGGAAATTTAAATGAGAGACAGCTCTAGGGCTGAGGCCGTAAGTAGCTCGTTATCTGGGAGTATTTGATCCGTCGGAGCCGTCGACCCAATCTGTCATCCAGAATCACTTGGCATTTTCGAGCAGGCTGCCACATTGATACTGGAGATCGGTCCAAGCCTTGTGCACCCTATAACGGGCCCCTACTTCACCGATTTCCGCCGCCGTGGCCTGCAGTTGGGCTTGGGCCGTCTCCCCTACCGAGACTGTTCCTGCAGAATACTTCAGGTCCGCCAGACGCACCGCCTTGGAGGTCGCCTCCCGGAGTTTGGCCGCCAATCGGCTACGCTGGTGGGCGTTGGCCAAGTCGAGCATCGCGGTGCGGACCTCCCGGGTGACCTTGCCTTCCTCCGCCTCGACCAACTTCGCGGCCGACTCGGCGAGCAACTCCGCTTCGCGAAGGCGGGCGTCGGTGCGAAATCCCTCGAAGATCGGGAAACTTAGGTTGAATCCGCCAACGAAGTAGTTCTCAGCCAATCGCTCATGACGCTCGGGGACGACGCCCCCGGCGCCAATAGCATTCAGAACCGGATAATGCCCAGCTTTCTCAGCTCGGGAACGTCTCAGGGCCACCTCGTGCTCCAGACGAAGACGCTTCAACTCCGGACGTGAAGCCAGCGCTCGCTGAATCCAAGTGGTCGCTTCCATGGGTTCTTCGACCGGCAGTTCCGGCTCAATGAGAGGCACTGTCAGGTTTTCATGAACGCCTAGCAAGAGGCCCAATCGCGCGCGGGCGGACGCCTCGTCGTTGATCGCGCGACTCCGCAGTAGGGAAGCCTCGGCCAGCGCTGACTCTGCCAGCGCTAGATCAAGCTCGGTCTTTACCGAGTTGGCCACCAAAACCTGCACTTGGTCGCGAAGCGTCTTTCGGGCTGCAACGGCTTTTTCCACAACTCCTTGCACCGCCAGCGCCTGCAGCACGTCGATGAAGGCCTCATCCACATGGAGGACAACGTCGGCGCGGTTCACTTCAATGTTCTCTGTCATCGCTCTGGTCCGCAATCGAGCCGCCTCTACCCGGTTCGCTGTCCTGCCGAAATCATAGAGCTGCCACGACATGTTCAGGCCGAACGCTCCGCGGTCATAAATGATCGGGTTGTTCAGGCCGCCTCCGGCCGCGATCCGGTTCTCATCACCGTCCGTCCCGACCAGAACGGCGTTCCCGACCAGTGATGGCAGCCAATCTGCCGAGGCGGCCCGGGCCGCTTGGCGCGAGGCCAGCTCCCGGAGACGAGCGGCAGTGATCCGCGGATCAACTGCCAAGGCCCGATCGCGTGCCCTTTCGATACTGAGGGGCGACGGAATGGCAGGAGCGGAGGTTTCCTCCGCGCTCGAAGGCTGAGGAACCACGGCGACCAAGAGCAGCGAAAATAGGAAAGTCCTCATGCGGAGTGGACCGGGGTTTCCGGTGCCATCACGGGAGAATCACCACCGTGGACCTCGGGGAGTCGAGAATGCACCCAGAGGTATGCCGAGGGCACCAGAAAGACTGTGAACAAAAGCGAAACGCCGAGTCCGCCTATGATCGCCCGTGCCAGCGGTGCATACGCCTCGCTGCCCGTTCCCAACTTCAGGGCCATCGGCAACAGCCCGATCAGGGTCGCCAGCGACGTCATCAGCACAGGCCGGAGCCGGATACGGCTTGCCCGAACGACCGAATCGTGCAGAGGAACCCCGTCCGACCGCAGCTTCTTGATGAACTCCACAATCAAGATGCTGTTGGAGACGACGATACCCACCATCATCACCACCCCCATGAGCGACATCACGTTCAGCGTCGTCCCTGTGGAGACCAGCACCAATAGCACGCCCGTAAGACCCATTGGCACCGCGAGCAGGATGAGAATCGGATCGATCCACGACTGGAACTGGGCTACCAGAATCAAGTAGACCAGTAGGGTCGCCAGGATCAGACCGATTCCGAAACTACGGAAAGACGACTCCATCCCTTGCACCATCCCTCGGGTCTCCACCCGAATGCCGGGAGGTAGTGTTACGCCGGAGATGACTTTCCGGACATCGGCCATCACAGCGCCAAGGTCTTCACCGGCAGGTGCCACAAAGACGTCGATCACCCGACGCAACTGGTAGTGCGTGACCTCCACCGGCGCCTGATCCGGGCGGATCGACACCACCGAATCGAGCCGTACCGTCTGCCGCATGGCCGTACCCCGGATCGGGATTGCTAGCAGGCCATTCAGATCGCGCACCTGGCCCTCCGGATATTGCACCGTCAGGAGGTAATCGTTTCCATTCTTCGGATCGACGAAATAACTCGGCGCTACCATTCCGCCCGAGGTGAGCGCGGTGATCACGTTCTGGACGATCTCCTTCGAGCTGAGCCCCAGCGCGGCGGCGCGATCACGGTCGATATCCAAGCGGTATGCGGGCTGGTCCACATCTTGCGGCACCAGCACATCGCTGACTCCGGGAAGCTTCCGCACCCGGTCCGCGATCTCGGAGGCAGCCCGGTGCATCGCCCGCAGGTCCGACCCAGACAACTGGACATCGATCGGAGCCGGGAGACCGAGGTTCAGGACCGAGTCCACAAGGCCGCCGGACTGGAAGTACGCGGTCACCTCCGGAACTTCGATCGAAACGCGCCGGCGCACCCTATCCATGTATTCATAGCTGCCGGTGCGATGCCCCGGTTTCAATGACGCTTGGATGAATGCGGTGTGCTGGCCTGAATTGCTCGTGTAGATGGACGAGAAACCCGGCTGCACCCCAATGTTCGAAACCACCACCGCCAACTCGTCCTTCGCCACCTCCGCTCGCACGATATTCTCCACCCGCGTCACCAATTCCTCCGTGATTTCCACGCGCGTTCCCGTGGGGGCCTTGAGATTGATCACAAATTGGCCGGGATCTGTCCGAGGAAAATACGCTACACCGACCCAGGGGGTGAGTCCCAGACTCAGGATGAAGACGGCCAGGATCAATCCCACTGCGAATGCCGGCCGACGAAGGACATCCCGCAGAACACGCTCGTAGGCGTCGAGAATTGATTGGAACAGACGATTGAATGCGGCGGATACAGCGTTGCCGCCGTGGCCGTCATGGTGTGCGCTCCGGATGTATCGCGCACAGAAAAGCGGCACCACCGTCAAGGCCACCACGTACGAGGCCGCGAGGGATAGCACCACCGACAGCCCCAGAGCCGTGAACAGGAATCGGCTCACCCCATTCAGCAGCGTCACCGGCAGGAAGACCACGGCCGTCGTCAATGTCGCGGCTAGCACCGGCAGTGCCATCTCACGCCCGCCCCGCAACGCAGAGACTTCCGGAGTCTCACCGAGCTCGAGATGACGGTAGACATTTTCAAGAACGACCACCGAGTTGTCGATGAGACGCGAGAAGACCAGCGCGAGACCCCCTAGGATCATCGTGTTGATCGTGCTTCCCGTCAGCTGAAACGCGACGAAGGTCGCCAAGACCGACAACGGAATCGACAGGAACACTGCCGCCGTAGCCCGAACACTTGCCAGGAAGAGCAGGATCATCAGCCCGGTCAGGAACAGGCCGATCCCTCCTTCATGGACCAGGTTCGTGATCGCGCTTCGAACAAACACCGATTGGTCGAAGACAACCCGCGCCACCAGCTCCTGCGGCACGTCCGCCAGTCTCGACAGCGCGCCGCGGATGCCGTCGACCACCGCGATCGTGTTGGCATCACCGCCCTGCTTCAACACCGGCAGGTACACGCTCCGCTGCGAGTCCACCCTCACGACGTTCCCCTGAATCTGCGCGGCATCCCGCGCCTCGCCCACATCCGCCACTGTCACCGAGCGCCCTCCGACTGTTTTCAGCGGCAATGCGTTCACATCGCCCACATCCCTAAGCTGGCTGTTCGCGTAGAGATTGTAGTTGTAGGGCCCGATCCGGACTTCTCCGGCCGGTAGTATCAGATTCGAGTCGTTGACCGAACGCACCACGTCCATCACCGACATCTGGTGCGCCTCGAGTTTCGCCGGATCTACATAAACCATGATCTGGCGATACTTCCCTCCGAACGGCTGTGGCACCGAGGAACCGGGGACACCCGCAACCTGGTTGCGTACCGCGTACTGGCCAGCGTCCCGCAACTGTGTCTCGCTCAGGCCCTCGCCTTTCAATGTGATCAGGCACACAGGCAGGCTCGACGCGTCGAACTTCAATACGACCGGCGGCAACGTGCCGGGCGGCAGACGACGCAGGTTCGCCGACGCCAGATTCGCGATTGTGCTCACGGCCGTGTCGGGATCCGTCCCCGGCTGGAAGTACACCTTGATCAGACTCACGCCCGCCAACGAACGCGATTCGATGTGATCAATACCGCTTGCCAGGGTGAAGAAACGCTCGAATCGCCCGGTGATCGACGTCTCGACTTGCTCTGGGGGCATGCCGGAATAGAAGGTGGCCACCACCACCACCGGGATCCGGATCGGCGGAAACAGGTCAACCGGCAACCGGAACAGCGACGTCACTCCGAGGATGCTGGCAATCAGACACGCCACCACTACCAGATACGGATATCGAAGGGAAAACTGAGTCATAGGCTCGTCGTGGATTCGATGTTGTCAGTCCCTCCAGGACACCCGCCGGCGCAAGCCCTCCAGCGTGAAATCCTGCGAACCGCAGTATTCCACGATCCGATTCTCCTGCTCCTCATTCCGCCGGATCACTTCGGGGATTTTCTGGGCGATCGCCGGCGGAACCACAATCACCCCGTGACGATCGCCATGCAGCAGGTCTCCGGGCATTATCCGCAAGCCGGCGACTTCCACCTCGCCACCAAAGTCGACGATGTGGGCATACGCATGTGAGACCGACAGAGTACTCGAGTACATCTGGAAGCGGGCATCACCCAAGCGCCCCAGATCACGGACGGCGCCGTTCGTGATCACCCCAACGCAGCCCAGTGAAGCCATGATCCGTGCGTGGATCTCCCCCACAAAACTGGCCAAACCGGGCCGTCGATCAATATCCTGGATCACCACGACCCTAGGCGCCGGCACCTTCGCGAGGAACGCCCACCAGTCGGTCCGATCCTCGAACGGCCTACCGTCTGCCGATGGCACCCCTCCCTTGATTCGCATCGTCACAGCGTGCCCCACCATCGGAGGCGCAGACGGGAACCGGCAGTGGAGACTGCCATCGGTGAACCCTTCGTTTCGCAACCGCACATCGAATGCCTCGATCGCATTGCAGACGGAGCACGTGTCGAACCGCCTCAAAACGTCAATCAAAGCCTTGTGCTCCTCTTCCGACGACCCGGCGCTCATGGCCGACCTCCACCAGAGGCCATCTCCACCTCGAGCCCCGAAGTCAGCCCGGCCTGCCGACCCACCACGATTCGATCACCTTCAGCCAACCCGGCCAGCACCTCGACGTGCGTTGCCACCTCCATTCCCAGCCTCACTGGACACTCTTCCAGGCGTCCGTCTTGGCTGATCCGCCATACCTTCGGATCGGAGCCTCGCACCAATCCTTGAAGAGGGATGGCCAGACAGTTCATACGCGCTTCTGTCACCACGTCGGCAGTAGCATAGGCTCCAGGGGATATCCGCCCGTCGGGATTCTCCAAGTCTACCTCCACATCCATCGTGCGCGTCGCGGTCTCGATTTGCCCGGCGCGTCTGTTCACCTGCGCTGTGATCGGCTCACCTCTCCCGTCTACACGCACCTCCACAGGTGTCCCTTGTTGGATCCGCGGCACATTCCCGCTCGAGATCGGAAAGACCAGCCGCAACCGCTTCACCTCTGAGATTCGGAACAATCCGCCTCCCGACCCTCCGACCGTTACCCACTGACCCTCGACTGCTCCCAGATGGGTTACCAGCCCATCGAAGGGTGCCGTGATGCGCGTATACCCTCGGATCGTTTCCCAGCCAGCCAACTCAGCGCGCACAACGTTGACCTGTTCCCGCGCTGCCGCCAAATTCGCTTCTGCCACCATTACGCGGACTCGCGATGCATCCAGCTCCTGAGCCGGAACTAGGTTGGTACCCTGCGATGCGACCGCAGAAATCCGTTGTCGCGCCAACTGGGCTTCCTCCAGTTGCGCCTTCGCTCGCGTCACCTCTTCCTGCGTCCGCCGCTCGGCCGCTCGGCTGCGTGCCAGGTGGGATTCCAACTCTGGTACTTCCATCGTAGCGAGCACCTGGCCGACACTCACCTGGTCGCCCAATTCTACCTGTACCGTTTGGACGAATCCCGCCACTCGTGGATGGATGTGGACCTCCCGGTGCGGCCGGACCTCACCCGTTTCTCGAGTGGTACGCACCAGGTTGGTTCGCACGACGTACGCTCCCGCCACCCGCATGCGCCCCTGCTCCGATCTCGCTGTAACGTCGGCCGATATGGCGACCAAAAGCCATTTGATCACGACGCCAATACCCGACCGGTAGAGGGGAGACCGATAACGATGCCAGATCAAATAGTCGTACCTTACCATCAATGAAGATTGTCCTCTGAAACTCGTTCACATTGGAAGACTTTTTCCGTTTTTGGGATCAAAATTGGCCTTCGAAGGAGACCAAAAACCCGACCGGTTGGTCCTCGGGTCTTCCTTGGGAAAAACACGATTCAGCATGAACCAAAACATCACCCCTCGATGGGGGGGGAACTTGTCCCTAAATGACCACTCGCCTCATAGGTATCTAGGTTTCAAGTTGTCTCTCGACCGACTACCATCAGAGACGAGGCCGCCAGCCCATGGGTTCGCACCTCAAGCTCCGGCTCTGTCGATTCGGATCTACCACTTTCCTCCTCTTTCGCTGAAACATGGATCCATATGTGAAGCCTAAACAAACCCATCAGACTCGCGTGCGCTGACCAGGCCGCCTTCGGAAGTCGTCCAAGCCGGAAGCTAAAAACGGCGGCGGGTCGCACTTCACCGACAGGACCTGTTGCCTCGGTTGTCATGGAAACAACGCCTCGACACCCACCCCTCCCGAAACGAGTTATCCCCTTTGGACGCCTGAGGTCTGAATAAAGATTCCTGTCCTATCCCGAAGTCATGAGACCGTGGCTTTGGATTTCCTTCCTAGCTTCGGCAAAAATAAGATCAATCCTTCATGAGCAAGCCCGCCTGCCCGATGTGCGAAATGACCGAAGTGATGGAACACCCGGGAAAGTGGGAATGCCTCACCTGCGGCCATGAGTGGGAACGCGAGGCCGAGGCCGAGGTTCCCGACGGACCCCGGGTGGTCAAGGACGCCCATGGAACGGTGCTCAACGACGGCGACTGTGTCATCCTGATCAAAGACCTCCCCCTCCGCGGGTCCTCCGGGGTGCTCAAAGGCGGATCGAAATCCAAGCCCATCCGTCTGGTCGAAGGAGACCATGAGATCTCCTGCAAGATCGACGGCGTCGCCGTCGGTCTCAAGGCCTGCTTCGTGCGCCGGGCCTGAGCCGCTCGGGATCGGCCGGCCCTGGCGCACGGCCGACCCATGGCGGACCCATGGCCGCCTCAGGCTTTCGAGTACACCTCGGCGCCCTTTTCGACAAATTCGCGGGACTTCTCTTCGAGGCCCTTCTTGAGCGCCTCTTCGGCGGCCACGCCCTGCTCGGCGGCATATTTCCGCACGTCTTCGGTGATCTTCATCGAGCAGAAGTGCGGACCGCACATCGAACAGAAATGGGCGGTCTTGGCCCCTTCCTGCGGCAACGTTTCATCGTGGAATTCGCGGGCGGTGATCGGATCGAGACCCAGATTGAATTGATCCTGCCAGCGGAACTCGAAGCGCGCCTTGCTCAGGGCGTTGTCGCGGTACTGGGCTCCCGGATGACCCTTGGCCAGATCCGCGGCATGGGCGGCGATCTTGTAGGCGATCACCCCATCCTTGACGTCCTTTTTATTGGGCAGGCCGAGGTGCTCCTTGGGCGTCACGTAGCAGAGCATGGCGCAGCCGTACCAACCGATCATGGCCGCCCCGATGCCGCTGGTGATGTGATCGTAACCCGGAGCGATGTCGGTGGTGAGCGGTCCCAGCGTGTAGAAGGGGGCCTCGTGGCACCATTCCAACTGCTTGGCCATGTTCTCCTCGATCATGTGCATCGGGACATGGCCCGGTCCTTCGTTCATCACCTGGACGCCCTGCTTCCAGGCCCGCTGGGTGAGTTCACCCTGCACCTGGAGTTCGCCGAATTGAGCTTCGTCGTTGGCGTCGGCGACCGATCCCGGCCGCAGGCCGTCGCCGATGCTGAAGCTGACATCGTAGGCGGCCATGATCTCGCAGATCTCGTCCCAGTGGGTGTAGAGGAAGTTCTCGCGGTGATGGGCCAGACACCACTTGGCCAGGATGCTGCCGCCGCGGCTGACGATGCCGGTCATGCGACGGGCGGTGAGGGGGATGAACCGCAGGAGCACTCCGGCATGGACGGTGAAGTAATCCACCCCCTGCTCGGCCTGCTCGATGAGCGTGTCGCGGTACACTTCCCAGGTGAGATCCTCGGCCTTGCCTCCCACCTTCTCGAGGGCCTGATAGATGGGCACCGTCCCGATGGGCACCGGCGAATTGCGCAGGATCCACTCTCGGGTGGCGTGGATGTTCTTGCCCGTCGAGAGATCCATCACCGTGTCGGCTCCCCACTTGGTGGCCCAGCGCATCTTCTCGACCTCCTCCTCGATGCTCGACGCCACGGCGCTGTTGCCGATGTTGGCGTTGATCTTCACGAGGAAATTCCGGCCGATGATCATCGGCTCGTTCTCCGGATGATTGATGTTGGCCGGGATGATCGCGCGGCCGGCCGCGACTTCGCTGCGGACGAATTCCGGGGTGATCTCGTTGGGAATCCTCTGGGGAAACCGACGGAAGACCGACGGTGAATAGGCGCTGGCCGAGAGTTGGCTCGAACCGGCGTGCTGCTTGGCCAGATCGTTGCGCACCGGATCACCGGCCAGATCGGCCAACTGGGCGCGACCCATGTTCTCGCGGATGGCGATGAATTCCATCTCCGGAGTGATGATGCCCGCCCGGGCATAGGCCAACTGGGTGACACCCCGACCCGCCTTGGCCCGGAGAGTGCGGCGACGATGGGCCGTGAGACCCGGGAATTCCACCAGGCGGTTCTTCTCGGCCTTGCTGGCGTATTCGGCGTGTTTACCCGACAGGTAACCGTTGTCCTGGGGTTTCACCTCGCGACCGTCGTATTCCTCCACATCACCCCGGGCTCGGATCCAATCGGACCTCAGGGCCGGCAGCCCCTCTTCGGGCCGTCCCGTGAACTGCGGATCGCCCCACGGGCCCGAACAGTCGTACACGCGCACCGGCGGATTGGATTCCTGGGCACCGCTCACCGTGTGGGTCGGATTCTGGGAGATCTCCCGAAAGGGCACCCGGATGGCCGGATGCAGACTGCCCGGCACATAGACCCGGTTGGAGTTCAGCAACTGCTCGCGGCTATGCGGTTCAAACGAGGTCTTGGGATCGGCGATCATGATATGGCGTTTCTCTCGGGCTCTTGAATCGGACCAATCGGACCCATCGGATCCATTGGCGGTCCGCAGACATTCCCCGTGGAGAACATCCGCGTTGGAGACCTCAGACGGACAGGGGAAGGAGAAGGGTTATCCCTTCGCCGGCATGATCCGGATCAGGTTCCACGGGTCGGATGCTGCGGCACCCCTCTCAGCCATGACTTCAACGGCTCCCCGAACGGGCGTCAGTATGGACCCGGGGCCCATCTCCGCCAAAAGGAAAGTGACCGGCTCATCCGGGTCGTGCGGTGGAGCCGATTGGACCCGACTCTAGGTGGCGGGCACGAACCGCTGACTCAGCAGGGACAGCACAAACAATCCCGCATAGAGGGCCATGCCGGCCGGATCGGGTGAAACCGCCACCAGATCCACCAAGCATATCCCGGCCAGGAGACCGGAAACGGTCCGGCCGAAGTGGGGTTGGGAGCGACCGAGGGTGTGACCGAGGCTCCACACCGTCCAGATCCCCATCGAAATCGCTGCGAGGATCACGGCCTTGCCCGGGTCGTCTCCGTGCACCAGCACCGCGAGCACTCCTGGCATGGCGAGCAACGCCAACGGCCAATACGCCATGGGCCCCCTCCGGCTCTCCCGGCGGGCGATGTAGCTCAAACCCACGATCCAAGCCGCCAGGGCCAGGGCAGCCCACACGGCTTCTCCGGTGACACCGCGTTCTCCGATCGAGGCCACAGTCAGGAAGAGGAACCATCGGCAGGCCGCCATGAGCACGGGAGACAGCGTCACCCGTTTGTGAACGGCATCATACAGGATCACCGAGGCGGTGAGCAGTCCGGCCAGCACGGCCGTCACCCATCCTTGGACGGCCAGGCCGATGAATCCGGCCAGGATCAACGACCCACCGGCCTGCCAGACCCGCTGTTCGGGCACCTTGCCCGACGGGATCGGTCGCTCGCGACGGAACTGTCGGTCGAACTCGGCGTCGAAGGCGTCGTTGAGGACCATCCCACCGACGTAGATCAGGCTGGCCGACAGCGTCACCACCGCCCATCGGCCGGTTTCGATACCGCCTCCTAGAGCGCCTGCGGCCAGACAGTTGGACCAGACGGTCGGCAGGTTGGAGGCTCGGGCCAGAACCAACCAGGCCTTCCAGGTGGACGTTGTGGAACTCAAGAGGGCGATTCCCTTCCGACGGACCGCTTCAGTCAAGCGTTCGGATCTTGACCCCGTCGACGATGCGATCTCCCGAGGCCATGTTGGTCACCACCACCACGGTGTTGCCGCGTCGCAGCAGGCCGTCGCCCACCAGTTGAGCCACGGCGGCGTCGACCGTCTTGTCCGGATGCTCCGAGTTGAAGGCGATCACCCGCGGCTGGACCCCCCGCAGCAAGGTCAGGCCGTCGGCGGTGGGCCAACGGTCGGCGAAGGCGTAGACCGCCGAATGACGCGGTCGCATCCAGGCCGCGAACCGGGCCATGTTCCCCCGTTTGGTGAAGACCAGCATCGCGTCGGCCTTGAGATCATCGGCGAGGCTCACCGCGCTTTTGATCAGCTTCTGTCGCGGCGAGGTGAGCTCGGCTTTTTCCTGGTAGTTGGCTCCGCCGCTGCGCTCGATGCGTCGGGCGATCGTATCCATGACCTCGATGCAGCCGAGAGGGTGTTTGCCCACGGTGGTCTCCCCGCTGAGCATGATGGCATCGGCCTGCTCGAAGACGGCGTTGGCCACGTCGGTGATCTCGGCCCGGGTGGGCAACGGACTCTGGATCATGCTCTCGAGCATGTGCGTGGCGACGATCACCGGTCGGCCGAGCTGCTGGCAGGTCTTGACGATCCGACGCTGGATGATGGGCAGTTCCTCGTAGTTGCACTCGATGCCCAGATCACCGCGGGCGACCATGATCACATCGGCCGCCCGGGCGATGGCATCGAAATGGTTCACCGCGAACTGGTGCTCGATCTTGGCCACGATCTGGGGCTGGTGGGCCGACGGATGCTGTTTGAGGAAGGCCCGCAGCAGCTCGATGTCCTGAGGTTCGCGCACGAAGCTCAAGGCGACATAGTCCACCCCGACCTCGAGGCCCAGCCGGATGTCTTCCTTGTCCTTGTCGGTCAGCGCCGGCAACGAGACATGCACTCCCGGAAGGTTGATGTGCCGGCGACTGCCGAGCGTTCCCTCGGTGAGCACCTCGCAGTCGACCGAATCGGCGGTCTTCGAAAGGATCCGCATCTTCATCTCGCCGTTGTCGACGATCAGGGTGTCGCCGGCGTGGACATCGTCGGCGAATTGGTCGTACCCGACGCTGGTCCACTTGCCGTCGGCGGGCACCTTCCCCCGGACGGTGAAGGTGAAGCGCTCGCCCACCGACAGCCTGATCTTCTGGGCGACATCGCCCGTCCGGATCGAGGGTCCCTGGGTATCCAGGAGGATGCCGACGGCTCGTTTGTGGCGCTCGGCCAGGCTCCGGATGTCTTGGACCACTCGACGAACCCACTCCGGCTTGGCGTGGCTCATGTTGAGTCTCAAGACATTCACCCCCGCCAGGATCAAGCGCTCCAGCATCTCCGCCGAGTCGGTGGCAGGACCGAGGGTGGCGACGATCTTGGTCTTCCGGTAGCCGTGCATGCTCATGGTGGGGTTCGTGGGTTGTCTTCCGCCCCAAGCATCACCCGTTCCGTAGTCCGGTCAACGGCATGGTCAACGGCCCGGTCGACAGCACTTGGCAAAGGGGCTGAATGTCTCGAAACTTCCGGAACGACACGATGTCCACCGAATACACCCAACTGCTGGATGCCACGATCGCGCATCTGGAGGCTCTCAAAGAGCGGGGCGTTTCCTGGATCCCCGTTCGGCGGGAGACGCTGCTCTCGGTCCAAGCCTCATCGGGCAAGCCGTCTCACAAGGCGGCGACCCGACCTGCCTCGCCGATCGAGAGCCGAGATACTGTCCCGGTCGTGCGTTCGAACCCGGTTGTTCTTCCAGAAAACCCGTCCGCTCCGGCACCGGCACCGCGGTTCGCCCCGACTCCGATCCGGTCCGAAGCGGCCTTGTCACGCTGGTCCAAGGCGGCGTCTCCGATGCGGCCAGTGGTTCCGGTGACCCCGTCGCGAGTCGCGGTGGCTCTCCCACCGCCGTTGCCGCCAGAAGAGCGCGCTCGGGCGATGGCCCTCCTGCGCGAGGAGGCCCTGGCCTGCACCCGCTGCCCCCATTTGGTGGGTTCTCGCAGTTCGGTCGTTTTCGGGGTCGGTGATCTCCAGGCCCGGATTCTGTTCGTCGGAGAGGCTCCCGGGGCCGAAGAAGATCTCAGCGGAGAGCCCTTCGTGGGCAAGGCGGGCGAATTGCTCACCAAGATCATCACCGCCATGGGGCTGGGTCGCGATTCGGTGTTCATCGCCAACATCCTGAAATGCCGACCCGATACTCCCGGTTTGGCCTCGGGTAACCGCAAACCCCGACCCGAAGAAATGGCCACCTGCATACCCTGGCTCGAACGTCAGATCGATCTGGTTCAGCCCCAAGTCATGGTGGCCCTCGGGGCCACCGCGGTTGAAGGCCTTCTGGGCAAAGGTGCGGCCGGTATCACCCAGTTGCGGGGTTCTTGGCAGGATTACCGCGGCATTCCCCTGATGCCCACCTATCATCCGGCGTATCTGCTCGGAAATCAGGCTCTCACCGAGAAACGCAAAGTCTGGGAAGACATGCTGCTAGTGCTCGAACGGGCCGGGTATCCGATCTCTGCCAAGCAGCGCGGATTTTTCGCTTCCTGATCAGGAACCCGATCCGCGGGTTGTCCGAGTTTCGCTTTTTTGAAAAACGGTCGGTTCATGAACGATCGGCCACCGCGGGTGACCGCTCCGGAACCGATCGCTGGGTATCGTGAACGGTGTGACTCAAGGATCCGATTCGGAATCACGACCGCCGCTGTGTCATTCTCCTCAGGCGGCTAGACTTCATCGGATTTGCAGTTCTTCGCGCGCCGCTTCGGCCCAGCCCCAATCCTGATGGGTCAGACCGCCGGCCTCGTGCGTGGTGAGCCTCAAGGTCACTCGATTCCAGCGGATTTCGATGTCGGGGTGATGGTTTCGCCGCCCGGCCATAGCGGCCACCCGATTCACCCAGACCATGGCGGTGTCGAAATCCGGGAACACCTCGGTGCGGACCAACGACGATCCTTCTCGGTTCCAACCTGGGATTGAACGTTCCGAATTTGTCTCCATGGGCCGGCCAGCCTAGAGTGGATGGACGTCGGATCAAGACCTGGCCTTGCGAAGTTCTTCCCAAGATTTTGGGAACAACAGTCCAATGGAGATCCAACAGACGCCCAACAACCCGGTTTCGGGGTTTGCGCCCGGGTTGTTCCCAAAACAGCTCACCGCGCGAATGCCTTCGGAGAGGCCTGTTTGACGGGCTTTGAACCGGTTGTAGGGTTTGTTCACGGTCCTTACTAAGGACTTTCTCTTTGAAGACTCTCCATTGATAGTAAGCCGCACATGAAACTAACGATCGCCAAGGATCAGCTGCTCGTTGGCCTTCAGGCCGTTCAGAACATCGTCGGGTCGCGATCAACGCTCCCCATCCTGTCCAATGTTCTCCTCGAGGCCGGTGATCGACGCCTTTCGCTCACGGCCACCGATCTGGACGTCACGATCACCTGCTCGGTCAACGCCACGGTGGAGGTGCCGGGTCGGGCCACCTTGCCGGTGAAGAAGCTCGTCGACATCACCCGGGAGCTCATGGCGACGGACATCGAGATCGAGGTGGACGAGAAGTCCGTGGCGTCGATCCGGGCCGGCAGCGCGTTCTTCAAGGTCAACGGTTTGGCCGCCGAGGAGTTTCCCCCCTTGCCGGTGTTCGCCCAGAACCGCACCGTGGTGATCCCTCAGGACAAGCTCAAGGGGATGCTGCGCAAGACGAGCTTCGCGGTCTCCACCGACGAGAGCCGCTTCGTGCTCAACGGCATCTACTTCAGCCTCAAGGAGAACAAGTTGATCCTGGTGGCCACCGACGGCCGGCGTCTGGCCCTCTGCGAAGAAGAGCTGGAGATTTCGGCCGACAATCAGGCCGATTTCATTCTGCCGACCAAGGCGATCAACGAATTGACGCGCCTGCTTCAGGGCGGCGTCAACGTGGAGGTCAAGTTCACCGAGAATCAGGCTTCCTTCGCGACCTTGCCGGCCACCGAGGGGGCTGTTTCGGCGGTGCTGGTGACCAAGCTCGTCGATGGGGTTTATCCGAATTACCGACAGGTCATCCCGGCCGAGCCGCTGGAGCGGGTGCCTCTGAATCGTGAGGAGTTCCTCAAGTCGCTCCGGTTGGCGGAGATCATGACGACCGACAAGCAGAACTCGGTCAAACTGACCTTCAGCCGCAATCAGCTGGCGATCACGGCCAATGCGCCCGAGGTGGGTGAAGCCCGACAGACCGTGGCCATCAAGTACCAGGGCAAGGACTTCGCCATCGCCTTCAATCCGGGATACCTCATGGATCCGTTGAAGGCCTTGGACACCGATGAGGTCTTCTTCGAGCTGATCGATGAGCTCAGCCCCGGCGTGCTCAAGACCAACGAGCCATTCCTGTACGTGATCATGCCGATGCGCATGAGCTGAACCGGGCCCGATACGGCGCCTCCGAATTCGAGGATCCCAGGGTTCGATTGATTCGAATCTTGGGATTTTCGTTTCCTGAGGCTGCAGGAGTTTTCGGAAGGCTGCAGCGCGTGGGCTTTCAGGCCATTCGCCGGTTGCGTCTCCGGGCTCCCGTGCGGTTGACTGGGGGTTCGTCATGAAGACTCCGATTTGTCGTCTCGCCTGGTCCGTTCCCGGTTCGGCCCTGGCAGTCCTGACCGCCGCGCTGTTGGCCGGAGGGTGCGCCACTCAGGCCCCCTCGGTCGGAACCGGATCGCATTTCAAAGGCCCTGTCGGCATCCAGCTCTACAGCCTCCGCGCCCAATTCACCCGCCACCTGCGCCAGACCCTCGGGACGGCTCAGGGTTTCGGCATCCACGAGGTGGAATTGGCCGGCAGCTACAACCTCAAGAATCCGGTCTTCCGCAAGATGTTGGAAGACCATGGGTTGAAGCCCATCGCCGGGCACTTCCCCATGGACCGGATCACCGGAGACACCGAAGCGGTGGCCCGTGAATGCAAGGAATTGGGCATCGCTTACGTCGGAGCGGCCTGGATCAAGGGCAAGGGCGAGTTCGATATCGAGGCGGCCCACAAGGCGGCGGCCGATTTCAACAAGGCCGGCAAGGCGTTGGCGGCCCACGGCATCAAGGTCTTCTATCACTGCCACGGCTACGAATTCAAACATCAGGATGCCCAGGGGCGAAAGGCCATGGACATCCTCATCCAAGAAACCGACCCGCGCCTGGTGGCCTTCGAGATGGACATCCTTTGGGTCCAGTATCCCGGCGAGGATCCGGCCGCGTGGCTGGCCAAGTACCCCGGCCGCTGGGAGCTCATGCACCTGAAGGATCTGAAGAAGGGAGTGCCGACGGGCTTCCACAACGGGGGCACCGATCCCAACAACGACGTCGCCCTGGGCACCGGCCAGATGGATTGGCCCAAGATCCTCAAGGCCGCCCGGAAGGCCGGCGTGAAGCACTACTTCATCGAGGATGAATCGGCCTCGAGCGTGGAACAGATCCCGCAGTCGTTGAAGTATCTCGAGGGTGTGCGGTGGTGATCGGAGGCGGGCGATTCCAAGGCGCACCCTGATCCGAGCCCTCGATCCGAAGGCCGGTCCCGATCCCGATCGGATCCGAATCCCCACGACAAGGGCCCTGTCCGCACTGCGGATCAGGGCCCTGTTTCGTATCCCGGCCGATCAGTCCGTCCGGCTCGAGGCAATTCAACCCGCCCTTTCGATCACTCGGGTTTGGGCATCTTCGAACCGAGTCGGAGGTATTCCCACAGGGCTCGGATCGTCTTGGGCCCGTCGCCCTCGAGCACATCGGCCAAGGCGCTCTTGCCGTCTTCGTCGAAATAGGCCGGCATCTTGGAATTGGGATCCAGCGAGACGGGATTGCGCAGCCAACGGCGGTAGAAGTCGGGTTGCAGTCGTTCGAACGAATGGGCCAGGTTGATGCCGGGCGCTTCGAAGACCTGAGTCGCTCCGAATTCCCCGATGCTGTGGCAGGAGATGCAGGCGAATCCGCCCGAGGTTCCGACTAGCTTGTGCCCGACCTTGGCCAGTTCGGCGTCGGGTGTTTCATCGGGCGCGGTCACCGGAGGCAATCCATGCGCGGTGGCCAACCCCTGGGCCAATCGCTGGGCGTGGGTGGGAAAGGCGGGCATGCGCGATTCCAGCCAAGGACGGGGCTTCCACGATTCGGAGCCACCGATGAAGCGCTGGGCCCACTCGGGCTTGAGCTTGCCACCGAGGAGTTCCCAGGCCGGAAAGCCCTCGAACTTGCCATGACACTCACGGCAGTTCAGAGCGACCGATTGCCGCTCGAGGAAATCGGCGGCGGTGTGACGGGTCAGTGAAGTCCGGTCGCTGCGGCCAAAAGCGCCCAAGGCCAAGCGATCCTGGGCGGAGAGGGTGAAGCGGGGAGCCTTGGACTCGGCCGAGGGGGATTCGGCCAGACAACCCGACTTCCACGCATCGGGCTTCAGAGAGGCCAGGGCCTGAGCCTTGAAGGTGTTGGGCAGATCCAGCGCGTGGCAGTTGAGGCAACCCGAGGTCTGGACCCAATTCTTGCCCTTGAGAATCATCGCCTCGTCGGTGGGAGCAGCCCGATCCACCGGCTTGTCGGCGTGGGATTCCAGATAGGCGGCCAGTTGGGAGGCCTCTTCGGCCGAGAGCTTGAAATCGGGCATGCGGATCCAGGCGAAATGCTCGGAGGGCTTGCGCAGGAAGGCGACCAGCGCGCCCGGGGTGAATTTCGCCAGCACCTGCTTCTGGGAGATCTTCGAGTCGTCGGCTTTCGAGTCGTCGGGCGACACATGGCAGGCGACACAGTGCAGTTTTTCGTAGAGGGACTTGCCGGCCTCCACGAGGTCGGGCGAGGCCGGGGCCGGGGTGGCCAGAGGGGTTGCCGATTTTAAGGTGGCCAGGAAGGCGGCGATGGCTTCGGCCTGGACCGGTGCGTCGGCTCCGTGGAACACCGCGGGCATCGGGGTCCCGGGGCGCAACGCGACCGGGTTGGTGATCCATTGGGCCAGCCAGCCGAATCGGCGTCGGGAACCGATCCCGGCGAAGGCCGGTGCGTCGGCGGCCAGTTCGGGCATGCCACCGGGCGTGGCGTGGCATTGGGCACAGCGGAGTTCGGCGAACAGATCCCGGCCCCGACGCAGCAGGTCGGCCTGGGTGATCTCGACCGGGGTGGTGTGGCTCAGCGCGCCGACCGGGATCGGATTGAAGGGCACTTCCTTGCCCGACCAATACACGCGGAGGATGGCTTCGCCGGTAGGAGGGGCCGAATATTCGGCGAGGATCTTGTTGGCTCCCTTGTTCAGGCGGACCTTGGCGCTGTCGACCCACACGGGGTTCTTGCCGTCGGCATCGAGCACGACGACCTCATTGAGGGTGATCTTGAGATGTCCGTTGAAGAGCCCGTGGAACACATAATCACCGCGGAGGTCCACCGAGAGATCTCCGGTCCAGGCAGCGCTGAAGGGACCGACCGGCAGGAAGGGGGTCGCCGGTTCACCGGCGGGCACGAACAAGGCGATGCCGTCGGCTCTCCGGTGATCCGAGGCGGCTCCGGAGCGGAGGGTCTGGGCCAACCCCGACGCGCTGTCGGCCGCCGCTAGTGCTCCGAATCCAGCCAGGCCGAGGCTGGCGACAACGATCAGAATCAGGCAGCGAACGAAGTGGGAAAAGGATCGCACGTGCGCAGCGTAGAGACCGGGCCGTCGGGGGGTCAAGTGAGGCCCCCGATTCTGGCCCCGTGTGCCCGAGGGTCCAGGGGGTGCGGCCACCGGCATGAGTCAATCGGGCCGCGCGATGTCTCCCACCTGAGGTGATCCCTCAATGATGTCAGCGGCAGCCGTGGTGGCGTTGCTCCAGCGCGACAATCGGACTCGGCCGACTCGGTTGGATCCCCGGTACACCTCCAGGAACGATCCGGTCGGCGGGAGGTCGTTGAAGGAGTAGTCGAGCACGACGAATCTCAGGCGATCCTGAACGAGGATCACCGACCCGGCACGGCCGTCCAGCGGGCGGATGACGGCCGGAAAATCCGGTGCGGGAGTCAGGAGAGCGGGCCGGGGTCCGGAACAGCCGCATAGCAACGCCAGGCATCCGGCCCCGGCGACCGCGACGCGGTGAACCCGGCGGGAGCGGAAGCGGGATTCCGAAATTGGCAGGCGCATCGAACACAGCCAACCATGCCCAGCCCGATGGTCAACTGCGCGGTGAGTCCGGAGTGACGCCCGGGCGGACACCCCGGGGTTGCCGGATGTGGACCCATGGCTATGCTCTCGGGCATGGAATGGCAGAAGCCAGCGGCATTGGGGGTGGTGGTGGTCACCGCCGCGCTGTTCCTGTGGGTTCGGCTTCGATCCTCGCGCTGGTTGCCTCGCCGGTGGCGACCTCGGTGGCAGGCCCGGATCGGGGGTTGCGGGTGCGGCGCTGGATCGTCCGCTTCAGGAATGCCCGGACTGGTGGTCCAGGGTCGTCGGGGAGAGAAACCGAGCGTGGTCTTGAAGTGAACGCCGTGAATCCGATGCAATCCGGCCGGATGGAGCCCAAAGCCGCCGTGCAACTGATCGATCTAGGTCTTGTCCGGTCCATCGTCGGTGCCAAGGGGTTGGGTTGGCTCCGAATCTGGGTGGGTGTCATCGGCCTAGGGCTGGTTGACTGCGGCGCCGCTGAGGCCGAACCGACAGCCGAGGCCCAGGGGCGTGAGTGGGCCCAACGACTGCGCACGGTGGCCCCGGAGCAAGCTTCGACCAATCAGGCTGTGCTGAAGATCCGGAGTCGGGACGGTCGCAAACAGGTGCCCCTGACCGTGGTGACCCGACCCGGCAAGGAAGGTTGGTGGGTCGAATATCAAACAGGCCCTGAAACCGCGGGCGGGAAGCCGGAGATCTGGCGGATCCAATACAGCAATGACGCTCCCCCGCGATTCGAATCACCCACCGCTCCGACAGCCCAGAAAACCGGCACCGCGGGGACTTGGCCCGGCGATCTCAGAATCGCGGGCAGCGATTTCCTGCTCCGCGAGTTGGGAATGGAATTCCTCCACTGGCCGGAGCAGCGGATCCGGGGCCGTGAACTGAGCAACGGCCGCTGGTGTCAGGTCTTGGAAAGTGTCTCGAAGAGACCCGACGGGCCGGCCACGGTGCGATCGTGGATCGATGAGAAACTCGGCGTGGTCTTGAGTGCCGAGGTGTATGACGCGCGCCTGGTTCGCCTGAAACACTTCTCCATCACCCAATTCCGGGAACAGGCCGACCGATGGACCTGCAGCGTCAGCATGGTCGATGACGTGAAAGGCACCAAGACCGAGCTGGCGTTCGACGGAGCGGTTCAGCGGTGAGAGGACTCGGCGCGGCTGAAGCCCCGCCGGGTTCGGGCCAATTCTGGGGATCAGGCCGGGGTGGGTGATCCGATCTCGCGGGTCTCCGGGTCGGGAGAGCCTGGTCGAAGGGCCGCCTCGACCAGTCCGGCCAGGGTGAGCTTGGAGGACAGGGCCAGTTCAGCCTGTCGAACGGCATCCAGGGCGGTGACCACCGGAATCCGGCCGGCGTCTTCGGCGGTCGACAAATCCCGGCCCCGGGCGGTGCGGATCGCCAGTAGGATGGCGTGGAGGGAAATCTCGGTCAGCGGACGCGCAGGAACGAAGGTGGAGTCGGCCCCGGCGGTTTCGTGCAATAGCCCGGCCGCCGTCAGGGAACGGAGCAGCTGCTCGGCCAGCTTCGGCGGAACACCCAGCTGATTGGAGAGCGACGAGGCTGCTGGAGGACGCTCACCGCGTTGGAAGCAGAGGCCGATGGCCGTCATCAGGCGCAGGGCGGCGAATTCACGGCCGTTCTGGTGGATGGACTCCGCTTGGCGTTCCTGGAGGTAGGCTCCTCGGTTCTGGAAGACATACGCGACCTGGGAACCGAAGAGGAGGATCAACCATGAAAAGTACAAACCCAGGAGGAATAAGGGAACCGCGCCCAGAGATCCATATATTTTTGAGTATGTAACTACCCTAGTATTGTACAGCGCGCCCAGTTGCGTGTTGCCCCACCACAGGGTCGCGGCCACGGCCGCCCCGACCGCCGCGGCGCGCGGATCGACCCGGGTGTTGGGCATGAGGAGGTAGAAAAATCCGAAGGCGACGGTCAGGGTGACGATGGGCAGCAAGGCCGTGTTGAGGACCCCGAGCAGGGGAAGGCGTTGCATCCATTCGACTTGATCGAACGTCGCCCGCACATAGCTGGAGGTCGTCACCAAGGCGAGCACGGCCGGTCCCAAGGTCAGCACACCCCAGTAGAGCAGGATGCTGTTCCACCAGGATCGGGACCGGGTGACACCCCAGATGTCGTTGAACGCCGCTTCGATGGTCCGCATCAGCGAGATCGCAGCAAAGACAAGACCGATCATCGCCGTGACGCCGATCGTGCCGAAGCGGATGTTGGAGACGTACGTCACGATATTGGTGACCACGGCTTCCCGAGAGGCATCGGCTCCGGCCTGACCCGACAACCCCAACGTCGGGGCCACATGCTGGACCAGCTGGGCGATCCAGTGGTCGATGGCGCTCTTGGCGTTGGAGATCTGGAACAAGGCCAGCATACTGACCGAGACTGCCAGCAGCGGCACCAAGGCCATCAGCGTGGTGTAGGCCAGAGCCGAGGCGCGAACCTGACATCGGTTCTTCCAGAAGAAGCGCACCACCAGAGCCCAGAAGTGGGTGAACTTCTGGGCCGACGAAAGGGACTCCGGATCCGGGTGGGCCGGGACTCCGTCGCGAAAGGTGGCCGCCACATCGGCCTGGATTTGTTGGAGACGCGAAGACTTCGCCACGCCGGGAGGCTACCGGGGTCGACCGGCTTTCGGCAATCCCGCAAACCCGGACTCGATCGGTGGCGGGGGAGTGGCCAACGGGGGTGGGAGAGGAACCCGGGGGGTGTGTCAGGGGCTCGTCACGGGGATGTCAGAGGTCGCCGCAGCATTGGTTGTGGGCTCCCGGGGCGTCGAGATGTTCCTCCGAACAGCAGGCACTGACCGCCGAATCCGACTCCGTGGGGCGAGTCATCATCCGCTTGAGGTAGAGGCTCAAGACCGACACGTCGGCCGGAGTGACGCCGCTGATGCGCCCGGCCTGACCCAGGGAGGCGGGGCGAATGGTGTGCAGCTTCGAACGGGCCTCGATCCGAAGGCTGGGCACCTGGTTGTAGTCGAGGGTGGCCGGGATGGTTTGGTCTTCCCAGAGGCGCATGCGGTCTACCTCGGCCTCCTGACGGTCGATGTAGCCGGCGTACTTCAGGGATATCTGGACCTGTTGAGTCACTTCGATCGGGAGATCGGTTCGGCAGCCGGGCAGGGCAGGGTACTCGATCTCGGGTCGCTTGAGCAGGTCCGAGAGGAGATCCTGGCCGTGGCGGGTGGTTTGCAGACGGTGGATTTCCTCCTGAATGGCTTGGAGCTTGTCGGAGAAGTGTCGGAAGTGGCGTTCAGGCAGGAGACCGATTTCCCGGGCCAGAGGGCTCAGGCGCTGATCGGCATTGTCCTGGCGGAGCAACAGACGGTACTCAGCCCGGCTGGTGAACATCCGGTAAGGTTCCAGGGTTCCCTTGGTGACCAGATCATCGATCAGCACCCCGATGTAGGCCTGGTCCCGGCGCAGGACGATGGCGTCGTTGCCTTGAACCCGACGGGCCGCGTTGATGCCGGCCATGATGCCTTGCGCGGCGGCCTCCTCATATCCCGAGGTGCCGTTGATTTGCCCTGCCAAGAAGAGATTCCGGCAACAGCGGGTTTCGAGACTCGGTTCCAGCTGGGTCGGATCCGAGAAGTCGTATTCTACGGCATAGGCCGGCCTGAGGATTTCCGCCCGTTCGCATCCCTCGATGGAGCGCACCATATCCACCTGGACTTCGAACGGCAGGCAGGTGGAGAAGCCATTGACGTAGATTTCATCGGTGGCAATCCCTTCGGGTTCCAAAAAGATCTGGTGCCGGGGTTTGTCGGCGAAACGGACGAACTTGTCCTCGATGCTAGGGCAGTAGCGGGGTCCAACGCCTTCGATCACCCCGGAATACATGGGCGATTTGTGGAGGTTCTTGAGGATGATGTCGCGGGTGCGGTCCGTGGTATGGGTGATGTAACACGGTTCCTGGCGGCCATGTCGGGCCAGAATGGATCCCGGAGGATAGGCCGAGGGTTGTCGGGAGGAGCCCGGTTGTTCCACGTGGAACAAAGGATCCTCCCACAGATCCCGCTGCCAATAGGTGAAATAGGGGACAGGCTCGTCGCCGTACTGCGGTTCAGTCCGATCGAACTCGATGGATTGGCGAACCAAGCGGGGAGGGGTTCCGGTCTTCAGGCGTCCCAACCGAAGGCCGATTTCAGCCAGAGAACCGGAAAGTCCGGTCGCCGCGGCTTCTCCGGCTCGACCACCCGACTGCTGGTTGGCACCGATGTGCATGAGCCCTCGAAGGAAGGTTCCGGTGGTCACAATGACCGTTTGAGCCAGGAATTGAACCTCCAACGCCGTTTCGACGCCCACCACCTGACCATCCCGATGGAGGAGTCGGACTGTCTGACCTTGTTTGCAGTCGAGCAACGGTTGGCGTTCACACACCCACTTCAGGCGGAACTGATAGGCCTTCTTGTCGCATTGGGCGCGGGGGGCCCAGACCGAAGGGCCTTTCTTGGTGTTGAGCATGCGGAACTGAAGTCCGCAGAGATCGGTGGTCTTGCCCATCTCTCCGCCCAAGGCATCGATTTCGCGAGCCAGATGGCCTTTGGCGAGGCCGCCCACGGCCGGATTGCAGGACATTTGCCCGATCGTATCCAAATTGATCGTCAGGAGCAGGGTTTTGCATCCCATTCGAGCGGCAGCCAGGGCCGCTTCAACGCCCGCATGCCCCGCTCCGACAACAATCACATCATACCGTTTCGGATAGACGAACATGGGCGCAGGATAGGGATTTGTGCGGCGGCAGCAATCCTAGGACGTGGGTCTCCGGCCCTTGTTCCACGTGGAACATTCCGGCAGAACCCAGAACCGCCTGGGGTTGATGTCGAGCCCCTGGGTGGGGACCCGGTGAGGGTTGATGGTCGTCTTGAAGGTTCTGGAGTCCCCAAACGGCTCAGCGTGGGGGACTTGGATCGTGGTGTAAGGAGTACTCGTAGAAGGGAATCTCGGATCTCAGGCACACGGGAATGGTCGAAAAGGCCTCTTCATCCCCTCAGGATCTCCCCATCGGACTGAAAAAGACCGCTGTCGGGAGGTTCCTCCGGGTCACTCGCCGCAGGAACGGGTCGGTGCGAGCGGTCGAGCTTGAGGGGTATTCCTCCGCCCGTGCGTCAGATTTCGCGGATGACCCGCTTTTTACGGATCTCCTCCCAGCCCTCGCTTCGTCGGACCCATCCATCCATCCATCCATCCATCACAGCTTCTCGTTCCTCCGAATCGTTGTATTCTCAAGAGGTCATAGGAATCATATAACAACAATGTTAACGATATCGATATTGAAAAAGGGTTCAATAACTTGAAATATCCCGTCCATCATCCGCTTAGTGAACCCTGCCCCGAGTCTAGGCGCTTCGCTTCGGTGGTCTGAATCGGGCACGGCGACAGGCCTTCGGCAGAAGCCAGTGTCGTCAATTCGGGGCGCCGCTTCGGGTAACCTCCCTTCGGGCGCAACGATCTACCGACTCAGCGGATTCGACCCTGTGCCCACCGGGTACCGCAGCAGGCGTCCGTTCAGCGAAGGATCTCATCCTGCCCAACGAGTGCTTTCCGCCGAGGGTTCACCCAGTGAGTTCGTCCGGGCAGGCAGTTCAGGCAGGAACCGTGTCGAAATCGGGGCTTGCCAAAGGGACGTGTCGACGATCTATTACGGAGGAAAATCAATCTGACCCCACAATGAAACTCATCCTCGCTGTCGCGGCCATGGCCGCTTTCTCCACCGCTGCGTTCGCCAAAGAAATCACGCTGACCGGCGAAGGCAAGTGCCTCAAGTGCGCTCTCAAGAAGGCCGACAAGTGCCAGAACGTGGTCGAGGTCAAGGAGGGCGACAAGACCGCCACCTACAAGCTCACCGGCGATGTCTCCAAGGGTTTCCACGGCGAGATCTGCAGCCAGACCAAGAAGGTCAAGGTCACCGGCACGCTGGACAAGGAGCACGGCGAACTCGCTGTCACCCACATCGAGGCTGTCAAGTAAGCCGAAGTGGGTCGGAGAGACTATTCTCCGGACCACTCCGTCCTCGATCCTCAGCCATTCGATTCGGCTGAGTCGCCCACAAACCCGCCGTGCCCGGCGGGTTTTTTCGTGCCTGCGCCCGGTAGGGCGCGCTCTCCCACGGGCCGCTCACGCGATCGGCCGGCCAATGGCCGCGGAGTATCTGCGGCCCCCCGCTCCACCGTCAGGGTGCTACGATCAACCGAGCCCGGTCGAGGGCTCCCAGGGAATCGGGTTCCGAGGGATTTCCCTGACGCGACAGGCCGGAACACGCGTCGAGCAGACGGTATACCCCTGCGATGTCCATGGGGGAGTTCCGGGAGGACCGCGGAAAGCGGGCGGGAGACATCCAATCAAGACTCTTTGGAGCGACTGCGGTGCGAGGAAGCGCTCGGAATTGGTTGGCCGACATGGATTCGAACCATGACTAAGGGCTTCAAAGACCCCTGTGCTGCCATTACACCATCGGCCAACAACGCCCGACAGTCTAAGGGGCTGGCTTCCCGGCTGAAAGTGAATTCCTCGATCCGTCTCTGGACGCGGTTGTCGACAGTCAGGTGGAGGGTGCGAGGGCCTTGGGATCACACACGGCATCAGACAAGGTATCGCCAAGCCACACGGGGCGGGCTACTACTCCCCCATCGACACACCTGAGACGCCATCCGACTCGGTTTCCGTTCCTCCTCCGCCTCCTCCGCTGGAGCCACGGCGTTGGTCGCGACTTTCCCTGATCGCGGCCGTGCTGGGGCTGCCCTCATTCGTTGTGGTGCTGATCCTTCCGGGTTGGCTCTTCCAGCGCATGGTGGCCATGGAGATGGATGGCATCGGACCCTTCTTCCTGGCGCTGTTCATCGCGATCTGGATCGGGTTCATCGGTGGGATCTTCGGGGCCCTCGCGGTCCGTCGACTTCGGGGACCGGCGCCAGCGCGACGCGGTCGAGCCGGAGCGGTCTGGGCCACAGTGGGTTCGCGGGGCCTTTTGATGATGGTGGGCGGGGTCTTGGGATCGGTCGTCTTGGCGCGCGGTGGTGTCGAGGGGGGCGATCCGGAATTCCTTCTGCCCCGCTGGATTGCGGGCGTGGTGCTCACCGTGTTGATTTCGGGGGCGTATGTCCGGTCCCGAATGAGGAGCCTGAAACAGACCCCTCGGGGAAGGGGCTGGTGGCTGTTCGCCGGCGGCCTCGTCCTGCACCTGCTGCTCATCGCGGCTGTTCCCGTGTCGCTGTTCCAGGCCTGGGTGACGTTCCGGCCCGAGATCACCCGCGGTGGCGGCCAGAATCGGCGGTATGAGGGACCGCAGGAACCGGGATTGTTCGCCCAGCGTTCCTTGCGGTTGCAGCAGCCCGAGTCCCAGCAGGCCACGGTCATGGTGAGGCTCTGGGATCAGGGTCGACCCCGTGAACTGGAGCGCCGAGTGATCCGGGGCTCGACGTCGTTGGAATGGCGACTCATCGAAGGACCGGCACCCGACCGCGCCTTGAGTCTGAAATGGAGTCAACCCGCAGCAACGCCGGTCGAGGCCAAGCCGCTTGGGCTGCCATCGGGCCTGGATCTCAGCGTCCTCATCGAACCGGCCAGTGTCCGTCTGGAACCGGGAGCCAAGGTCCGTCTCTGGATCTTCCAGGACTTCAACCAGACGGCTTTCATGCCGGCTGCCGCGACCCCTGATGGCGCGGTCGAAGTCGTTCTGGAAGCAATCCCGAGCCCCTGAGCGGAATGTCCCGCCGAGGAGGCTTCGGAGGGTCAAAGGGTTCCGGTGGTAGGCTCGAAGCGACCTTGCGGAACTTCTTCGAGGGCCTTGAGGCAATACCACTTCACGGCCCCGCTCAGGGGAGGATCCAGTTCGTCGAGGGCTTCGGCCGTGCACCAGCGGATGTCCAGATGCTCCTCGGCCGCCAGCGCCAGCGAGCCTCCGGCCGGGCGGGCGAAATAGATCATGCCGATGTGTTCGTGCGTCGCATGGATCCGGTGGATATCGAGGAATCGCGGGGCGATCAGGGCCCGGGTTCCGGGTTCGGTGGTCGGCGGCCGTTCGCCCAGAAGCTCGATCTCCAGCCCGCTTTCTTCCCGGGCCTCCCGCAACGCGGCCTGCTCGGGATCCTCGTCCAGTTCGATATGACCTCCGAGCGGGAGCCACTTCCCCAGCTTGCGGTGCAGGATCAGCAGCACCTGCGCCTCGCGGACGACGAAGATGGCCACGGTGAAGTCGATTTTTTCGTGCAGGTGGGGCATGGGATCATCGCGGGCCGAAGGGTCGGGCCTCGAGGGGAGCCACGGTCTGATCGGCCGGGGACCCGAGTCAACCGTAACCGGGTGCCGCTCCAGGCGGTCTTGGCTCCTGAATGGGGTCGCGCCGACCCTGCTAACAACATCGATTGCCATGAACCGTTCGTCACTCGCCTCCATGTTGGCCGTCTGTGGCCTGATTCTCTCCACTTCCACCGGGTCGCTGATGGCCCAGAACGACGCTCCTGCACCGCAGCAGGGGGCGCCGGGTGGCCCCGGGGGTCAGGGTGGCCGCCAGGGTCGCGGCAATTGGGATCCCGAACAGATGCGCCAGCGCGCGATGGAGCGGTACCGTGAACAGCTCGGCGTGAAGGACGATGCCGAGTGGAGCCTCATCGAGGCCCGCATCAAGAAGATCAACGAGAACCGCATGGGTATGGGCCGTGGCTTTGGTGGCTTTGGTGGCCCTGGCGGCCCCGGCGGTCCCGGTGGCCCCGGTGGTCAGGGAGGCCCGGGCGGTCAGGGCGGTCAGGGTGGGCGTCAAGGTCGCGGTGGCTTCGGCCAGCCCAATCCCGATGCCGAAGCTCTGCAGACGGCCCTCGATTCCGGGGCCTCGGCCGACGACATCAAGGCCAAGCTGAGCACCTACCGGGCCTCGGCCAAGCAGAAGGAAGCCCAGCTGGAGAAGGCCCAAGACGAGCTCCGCCAGTTGTTGTCGGTCAAGCAGGAGGCGCGTGCCGTGCTGCTTGGGCTGCTGAAGTAAGCCACAACCGGTCACCGACCCCGGGAGGGGCGCTTGATGGGAAGGGCGGAGGGTCCACTCCGCGCAGTCCTTCGGGCGTCGCCTCCCGGTCTCGTTCCTCCCGCTGTCCCTCCTCCCGGTTTGCCTCCCAGCCCGTTCCGTCCTGATCTCCACTCCCACCATGGCCGAAGCTCCCACGACCCAGACGCTCCTCGATCGGATGATTGCCGAGCGGCAACTCTCCGCGGCCGATGCGGCGGCCTTCGCCCAGGCGCGATCGCTCCGGTTTCCGAAGGGTCAGGCCCCAGACGGTCAGGGCGCGGATGATCCGACCGAGCGGGAGGTGCTGGAATGGCTGGCCCGTGAATACGGAGTCGGATTCCTGCCGCTGGATTCGGTCGACGCCGACCGCGAGGTGCTGGCGCTCTTCCCGGCCCGCATTCTCCTGAAGGAGGAGTTGCTGCCCCTGCGTCGTGAACACGGGACGATCGACATCGCTTCGTGCCGACTCTTCGCCACCCGCGGCCTGGACACCTTGAGGTCCCTGACCGGCCTGCGCCTCCGGCTGGTTCTCGCACCGAGGGAGGCCCTCCTGCGGGAGATGAAGAAGAACCTGGGCGTCGGTGCCGACACCATCGGAGCGCTCGACGAGGAGAAGTCGGTCCAGGTGGTGGATGAGAACACCGACGAGTCCAACCTCGATGCCGGCGCCGAAGACGAAGCGTCCATCATCCGCTTCGTCAATCAGGTGCTCAAGGATGCCATCGAGTTGCGGGCCTCCGACATCCACTTGGAACCCTTCGAGCATGAATTCCGGATCCGCTATCGCATCGATGGCGAGCTCCAGGAGATCCCTCTGCCCGCCCAGCTCAAGCAGTTCCAGCCGGCGATCGTTTCCCGCGTCAAGATCCTCAGCCACCTGAACATCGCCGAGAAGCGCCTGCCCCAGGATGGTCGCATCAAGGTCCGCATCGAAGACACGGAAGTCGACATCCGCGTATCGGTGATCCCCATGCTCCATGGCGAGGCGGTGGTGATGCGTCTGCTCCGTCAGAACTCCACCCTGCGCGGGCTCTCGCAGATCGGCCTGGGAACCCGCGAGCTCGAGTGCTTCCGCAATGTGCTCGACCTGCCGCACGGCATCGTGCTGGTGACCGGTCCGACCGGAAGTGGCAAGACCTCGACGCTGTACACCGCGTTGAACGAGATCAATGACGAGGTCCGCAAGATCATCACCATTGAAGACCCCGTCGAATACCAGCTGCGGGGCGTCAACCAGATCCAGGTCTCCGAAAAGGCCGGACTCACCTTCGCCCGAGGGTTGCGCTCGATCCTGCGGCATGATCCGGATGTGGTGCTCATCGGTGAAATCCGCGACCGCGAGACGGCGCAGATCGCCGTGCAGGCATCGCTCACCGGCCATCTGGTGTTCTCGACCCTCCACACCAACGACGCCCCCGGAGCCCTGACCCGTCTGGTGGACATGGGCGTCGAACCCTACCTCGTCGCCTCGTCGCTCGAAGCCGTGCTGGCCCAGCGTCTGGTCCGCGTGCTCTGCCCTCATTGCAAGGCCCCGGACACCTCGGCCAATGCCCGGTCGTTCCGGTCCAAGATGGGCATCGGCCCCGAGGTTCCGCTGTTCAAGGCCGTGGGATGCCGAGAGTGCCGCCACACCGGGTTCTTCGGCCGTCATGCGATCTTCGAATGGATGGACACCGACGAGACGATCCGACGGCTCATCCTGGAGAACGCCTCGACCGACCAGATCCGCGCCGCCGCCCGCGCCGCGGGCATGCGCACGCTGGCCGAGGATGGCTGGCGTCTGGTGGCGCAGGGCATCACCACGGTGGAAGAGGTGTTGAGTGTCACCACCGACAAGGAGACTCCGCGATCGTCGGCTCCGACCGAATCTTCGGAGTCCACCGAAACCGCCCAGACCTCCGATGCCGCCCAGCCCGCCGGTGCGTCGGCTTCGCGCTCCTGATCCATGCCCCCATTTTCTTACAGAGCGTTGCAAGCCGATGGCCGGATGGTCGATGGCGTCGCCGAGGCGGCCAGCCGGGCGGAGGCGTTGCGTGTCATCGAGTCCCGAGGGCTGCGACCGGTCAGTGTGAGCGAGACCCGGGGCGGCGGTTCGCGATCCGCCAAGCCGGTCAAAGACGGTGCCTCGCCCGCTCAGGCCTCCCAGGGACTGCCGGGCTTTTCGTTCGGAAGCCCTCAGGTGAGTTCCGCCGAACTGGAGAATTTCACCCGACTGCTCTCGAGTCTGCTCGCGGCCGGTGTGCCGTTGAGCCGGGCATTGACCATCCTTGGCAAGGAGGCGTCCTCTCCGGTGGCCGCCTCGAAGTGGCAGGAGATCCACGGTCTGGTGGTCGATGGCATGTCGTTGGCCAATGCCATGGCCCGTTCTCCGGACACCTTCCCCAAGGTGTACACGGCCATGGTCGAGGCCGGCGAGGCCGGTGGCTTCTTGGATGTGGTGCTGGCCCAGATCGCCGATTTCCAGGCCCGCGAAAAGGAGCTCCGGTCCAAGGTGCTCACGGCGATGATCTATCCGGCGGTGCTGCTGGTGATGGCCCTGGTGGTGCTCACGGTGCTGCTCGTGTTCTTCATCCCGAAGTTCCAGAAGGTGTTCACCAGCGTGAAGGGGGCCCTGCCCCTCATCACCCAGATCATCATCGCGGCGAGCGACATCCTCAGATCCTACGGGCTGCTGGTGGTGGTCGGTGCCGTGTTGGGCGGATTCTTCCTGAAGACCTGGATCGTCTCACCGGCGGGCCGGCGCATCTGGGAGGGTCTCACCCTGAAGGCGCCGGTCGTGGGTCCGCTCAGCGCCCGTTTCGCGATGGCCCGTTTCTGCCGGATGCTGGGCACCTTGATCGGGGCCGATGTGCAGCTCGTGCAGGCCCTCAACGTGGCTCGGCGATCCATCGGCAACCAGATCCTGGTGGATGCGGTGGCCCGCTCGATCGATCAGGTCCAACAGGGCGGTCGCCTCGGCCAGAGCTTGGCCGAATGTCCGGCTCTCTTCAGCGGCTCCGTGATGGAGATGATCTCGGTGGCCGAAGAGAGCGGTCGCCTCGATGTCGAATTGATCCGCATCGCCAACGTCACGGAGAGCGAGCTCGATCGCCGACTCAAGACCGCCGTGGCCCTGGCCGAACCGCTGCTGCTCTTCCTCATCGCGGGCTTCATCGGCTTCATTTTCATCGGCATGCTCCTGCCGGTCTTCTCGCTCCAAGACTACATCAAGTGATTCCCAACGACTCCATGAACCTGAACCTGTTCCGTCGTCCCGAGGCCGGATCCGTCCCCGGCCGTTCCCGTCGTCACCCTCGCCACCGTCGTGGCTTCACCCTCGTCGAGATGCTGCTGGTGATCACGATCATCGGCATTCTGGCCGCACTGGTGGTGCCCAAGATGATGGGCCGCAGCGAACAGGCGCGGCAGTCGGCCGCCCGGGCCGACATTGCCTCCATCAAGACGGCCCTCGACGCCTACGAGGTCGACAACGGCGGCTATCCCAAGGCCCTGGCCGACCTGCTCCAGGCCCCCCGTCAGGCCCGCAACTGGCGGGGCCCGTACCTCGACAAGATCCCGCAGGATCCCTGGGGCAACGAATACCAGTACGCCCAACCGGGGCGTCAGAACGCCAATTCCTTCGACCTGTCGTCCATCGGACCGGACGGCAAGGCGGGAACCGAGGACGACTTTGGCAACTGGACGGCCAAATAACGCTCGCCGTCGGAACTCTCCGCGGCGTCGGGCCTTCACCTTGATCGAGATGATCCTGGTGATGGCCCTGCTCGTGGTGGCCGTGTCGATGGTCTCGCCGCGTCTGGCGGGCTTCATCCGGGGGCGCGCCCTCGAGTCGGAGGGGCGGCGGGTGCTCGCCCTGACCCACGCCGCCCGGAGCCGTGCGATCTCGGAGAGTCTTCCGATCCTGCTCTGGTTGGACGCCGGTTCCGGCCGCTACGGCATCGAACGCGAAACCCCGGGCCAGAACGGGGATCCGCTGTCCCAGGAATTCACCGTCGACGACAACCTCCGGATCGCCTTCGACCAGGCCCAGCGACTCATCGGCCAGACACCGACCGGCACGCGCACCTCCCGGTTGATCCCGGGAGTCTCCCAATCCCAACGTCCCGCCACCGCCCGGACCGAGCCGTCGATCCGGGTCCTCCCGGACGGAACCATCGACGAAGACAGCCCCAACGCCATCCGTCTCGAAGACACCGACGGTTCGGTGCTGTGGCTCGTCGAGGGCTCCGATCGACGTCATTATGAAATCCGGTCCGCTCTCCAATAATCGCCGCCGCAATCGGCTCCAGCACGGCTACACGCTGGCGGAGACGCTCGCCGCGCTGCTGTTCCTGGCCATCGTCATCCCGGCGGTGGTCGAGGCGCTGCATATCGCGGGCCGTGCCGGTACCGTCTCGGTCCGTCGGTCGGTCGCCGCCCGCATCGCCGAGAAGGTCCTCACCGAAGCGACCCTCTACACCAATCTCAACAGCACCGCCCAAAGCGGCACCCAGGTCGAGGGCGCGGTGGACTACCAGTGGACGGTGACGCGCGAGAACTGGATCCAACCCAGCCTGCCCCAGCTCACGGCCGAGGTGCGGTTCCTGACCCAGGGACAGGAGTCGTCGGTGCGGGTGTCGACGTTGGGTCACCCGGTCGGGGCGGTGGCCGGATCGAGTCCCACCCAGAGCCGATGATCCCACACCGTTCATCTTCCGGTCGGAACCGTTCCGGGTTCACGATGATCGAGCTGATCCTCTCGATCGGTGCGGCGGCCCTCATTCTGATCGTCGCCAATCAGGTGCTCTTCACCAGCCTCAGGCTGCGCAACCAGGTCTCCGATGCCATCGAGTCGGCCGCGCCCCTCGAGCTCGCCTTGGATGTGTTGAGGCAGGATCTCCAGGGCGCGATGACGCCCAAGACCAATGGCCTCATCTCGGGATCGTTCCGGGCCGGGGCGCTGGCGAGCGCGGCCGATTCCCAGCCCGTGTCCCTCGAATTCAACACCACCACCGGAACGCTCCGCGCCGCCGAACCCTGGGGTTCGGTCCAGCGGGTTTCCTATGGTCTGAAGAGCTCGACGGAAGCGGGCGTCGGGGCGAGCGACCTCTACCGCGGCGTCGGCCGCAACCTCCTGTCGGTCTCGTCGGCCGAGGTGGAAGACCAGCTGCTCCTGCGCGATGTCACCCGCATCGACGTGGAGTCCTTCGATGGGACCCAATGGCTTCCCCAGTGGGACACCACCGACACCTCGGGCACCACCACGAACCTGCCGGTCGCCGTGCGCATCCGGTTGCAGCGGGGCAGCTCCTGGGGCGCCAACATGGGCCCGGTGGAACTGCTCGTGCCCCTGAGCTCGCAATCCAGAACCAACTCCACCAGTACGGTGGGCGGCTGAGCATGAGGTCTTCATACAACAGCCGGGAAACGGGTGGGTCGAGGCGGGGCGACTTGCAGCAGGCACGGAGCCGGATCCGGGCAAGCAGGGAGGCCTCGGTGCTGGTGGTGGTGCTGTGGATCACCGCCGGACTGACGGCGCTCATCCTCTACTTCGCTGCTTCGATGGGTCTGGAGTTGCGGGCTTCGGCCAACCGGGCCTCCGACCTCGCGGCCGGCCAGGCCATCGAAGGCGCGGCCCGGTATGTCGGATGGGCCTTGGCCAACTTCGCCACCAACGGGATGATGACCACCAATGCCCAGTTCGTCTGCGAGGCCGTGCCGATCGGCGAATCCCGTGTGTGGATCCTGGGCCGCAATCCCGCCGCGTCGGAAACCGGGCTCAATCAGCTGGTCTTCAACCTCCAGGACGAGTCGGGAAAGCTCAACCTCAACCGGGCCAATTCCAACGCGCTGACGATGTTGCCCGGGATGACCTCTGAACTGGTGGCCGCGGTGGTGGACTGGCGGAGCACGAACGGGTCGATGTCGTTGGGTTATGCCAGCCTGGCCTATCAGGCCAAATGGAGTCCCTTCGAGACCGTGGATGAACTGCGCCTCATCGAGGGCATGACGCTCGATCACCTCTTTGGAGATGATCGCAATCTCAACGGCATTCTCGATCCCGAGGAGCGGAGCCTGACCGGTTCCCTGTTCTCGACCCCCGGTCTCCTCGACACGACCACGGTCTTCAGTCGCGAGCCCAATTTCCATGCCGACGGCACGCTGCTGACCAACGTCAACACCCGAGCCCAGATCCAGGGATTGCTCGAATCGTCCTTCGGTACAGGTCGAAGCCGCGAGATTCTCACCCGGCTGGGATTCCCCCAGGGTGGTGGGCCAGGAGGTCAAGGCGGGGCGGCGGCTACCCCCAATTTCCCCAGTCTGCTGCGGTTCTACCTTTCCAGCGGCCTGAGCCAGGATGATTTCGAGCGCATCGCCCCCGAACTGTGTGTAACGACCAACACCTACACCTATGGCCGGGTGAATCTCAATACGGCCAGCGCCACGGTCTTGAGCGCGCTCATGGTGGGGGCCGGGCTTTCCCAGGAAGCGGCCGAGGGAGCGGCTTCGTCGCTGGTCCGCTATCGGGAGCAGAATGTCACCAGCCTGAACTCCATCGCCTGGATGGTCGCCGCTTTGGGTCGTGATCATCAGGCCGTAACCACTTTGGCTGGCCGCGATCTCCTTACGACGCGGAGCTTCCAATATGGAGCCGATGTGGTGGCCGTGGGCCCTCTGGGGCGCGGTTACCGGCGGGTGAAGTTCATTTTCGACATCAGTGATGGCGTCCCGAAGATCATTTTCCGACAGGATCTCAGCCGATTGGGCTGGGCATTGGGAGACCGTATCCGCCAGCAGATCGCTCAATCGGTCGATCAATAGCTAAAGGCCCAGAACACCGCATGATCCATTTCCTGAAATCGGGATCCCGTCCCCGCAAAGCCCCCCAGGCCGTGCTCGGGCTTTCCTGGGAGGGTCGGCGCATCGAGGGCACCCTCCTGCGGCGAACCCCGGCCGGACTCCAGAAGGTGGCCGAGTTCCAGGCCGAACTGTCGGTGGAACTCGATTCGGGCGATCCCGAAACGATCGGCAAGGAACTCCGCGCCCGACTCGACGAGGTCGGAATCCGCGAGCGTGCCTGCGCGGTGGCCCTGTCGGTCTCGAGCCTGCTGGTCACCCAGACCGAGATCCCGCCCCTGGCCGACGCCGACGCCCACAGCCTGTTGCAATTGGAGGCCGAAAAGGGCTTTCACGCCGATGCGTCTTCCCTGCAGGTGGCCTACTCCCGGTGTGTCCGGGGCGAAGGCAACCACTGGGTGACGCTGGCCGCCCTGCCCCAGGCCCGATTGGCCTCGCTCGAACGCTGGATGCGCGCGGCTCGCCTGCGCTTGGTCAGTGTCTCCTCCGGCATCGGTGAACTTCAGCCTCCGGCGGAACCCTCTTCCGAAGGAGTCATCGCCTTGAGCCTGGGTTCGGGTCCGGGTCCGGTCACCCTCCAGATCAGCGCCGGAGGCGGAATCGTGGCCCTGCGGTCCTTCGAGGGCATCACCGAAGCCCCTTCGGGCCAGACCCTCCTGGATGCCGACGGCGTGGCCCGCGAACTCCGGATCACGCTCGGTCAGCTGCCCGAACCCTGGAACACCTCGGTCCGGGCGGTCCATGTCTTCGGGCCCCGGTTGTTGGCCGAACCACTGGTCGAACACCTGTCGGCCCGCCTGGCGGTCGCCGGATTCCGGATCCGCACGCAGGCGCCCGAATTGCCCCAATTGCCGGTTTCGCCTCAGCAGCCGGCCCCGGCGCTTTCGGCCCTCATCGCGGCCCGGGTGCTCGGTTCGGGAGTCGCCAGCCTGGAGTTCCTGCCGCCGAAGCCCTCGGTGGTCCAACAATTCTTCGCCCGCCATGCCCAAGGTCCGCGCCGCACGGTCTGGACCGCGGTCGGCGCGGTGACCGCCGTGGTGGGCCTGGCCTTCCTGGTGCAGCAGGTCCAGCTGTCGCTTCTGGAATCCCGCTGGTCGGCTCTCTCGGGCAAGGTCCGCGAACTCGAACGCATCCAGCAGGACCTGAGACAGTTTCGGCCGTGGACCTCCGACGCGGCCCGTGGCCTGGCCATCTTGGAGACCCTCTCCAGCGCCTTCCCCGAAAACGGATCGGTCACCGCCAAGGTCATCGAGATCCGCGAATCGGGTGAGGTCGTCTGCAGCGGCACGGCGACCGACAGCCCGGCCTTCTTGTCGATGACCGCCCGCCTGAGCGCCCTGCCCGGGGTGAGCAAGGTCCACCATGATCAGTCCCGGGGCGCCTCGCCGATGCAATTCAACCTGACCTTTGTTTGGAATGGAGGAGTGGCCCGATGAATCCCGCCCAACGCCAGCGCCTCCTGATGATCGTGACCATGGCCGCCGTGGGTCTCTATCTCGCCGACCTGATCGTCTTCACGCCGCTGGGCCGACTCTGGTCGGAACGATCGGCCCGTATCACGACCCTGCGCCGTCAGGTCAGCGAGGGGCGTGCCTTGATCCAACGGGAGCCGGGTCTGCGTGACCGGTGGAACCACCTGCGGACCAACGCCTTGCCGGCCGAACCTTCCCAGGCCGAACAGCGACTGCTCCGGGCGTGCGACGACTGGGCCCGATCCTCCGGGGCCCAGATCGTGGACCGCATGCCGCAGTGGAAGGGTGACGAGGCGGCCTATCAGATCCTGCGGTGTCGTCTCGAAACCTCGGGTTCCCTCTCCAGTCTCACCCAGTTTCTTCAACGGATGGAAGAGGGTCCGCTGGCGGTGAAACTCGACAGTCTCCAGTTGATGAGCCGCGACCCGGCCGGTCGCCAGATGACTCTGGGTCTGCAACTCAACGGGTTGGTCCTCACCCCATCCGCCAAGCCATGAACGTGCGTCACCCGAGTTTTAAGATCCTGGTCGTGGCGTGGTTGATCACGGCCAGTGCGGCCTCGATTTCGGCGGCTCCCACGGGTTCCCCGGCCGCCGGATCCAAGGCCGCCTCCGCGTCCAACACTCCGCCGGCAGTGGTTTTGGATGCCAAGGGATTGGCTCGCCGCGTCAGTGATCTGAACATCTTCGACCCGGACCGACAGCCTCGGATCCGGGGAGAATCCCGGCCGGTGACCAAGCCCAAGCCGGTGGTCGCGGCCGATGCTCCCGAACTCGGTCTGGTGGGGGTGATGACCTATCCTCGCGGCACCTTCGCCTTCTTCGATGGCAACGCCGCCGAGTTCCGCAAGACCCTTCAGGTCGACGCGGTGATCGCCGGTCATGCCCTGAGCGCCATCACGCCCCAAGCGGTCACCTTGTCCGAATCCAACCGCCCGCCCATCCAGCTGCGGGTGGGCCAACGCCTGCGCAAGGATTCGGAGGGCATTTGGCAACCGGTGGCGGGCGGCAGCGGCGACGCCTTCACCCGGTCGGGGGGACCGATTGGCAACTCCAGCGGAGGGGACAAAACGTCGGCAGCCGGTGCGGGGGGTGGAACCGCCCCGACTTCCGAGGACCCCCCGGGATCCGATGAAATCTTGAAGCGGCTTTTGAAAAAACGGGAACAGGAGATGAAATGAAGACCTTGATCACTCGAGCGTTGGGCACCGCCTGTGCCGTGGGATGTCTGGCCGGGGGCCTTGTGGCCCAAGACACCGTCACCCCGACCGGGGTTGTCCAGAATACCGGTGCGAAGGCATCCGACGCCAAGACCCCGGAATCCGCCACGGCCCCGACCGCGACGCCGAATTCGACCTCGGCCTCCGCATCGGTCGGATCGGGCCCGGGCATCCAGATGAATTTCCGGAATGCACCGCTCGAACAGGTGTTGGAATACCTGAGCGAGGCCGCCGGCTTCATCATCGTGTTGGATGCCCCCGTGAAGGGCACGGTCAATGTGATCAGTGCCAAGCCGATGAGTCAGGATGAGGCGGTCGACTTCCTCAACTCGGTGCTCAACAAGAACGGGCTGGCGGCGATCCGGGACGGCCGGACTCTGACCATCGTGGATCGTGCCGTGGCCAAGACCCGCGACATCCCGGTGAAGGTGAACAACGACCCCCGGATGATTCCGAAGAACGACGAGATCGTGACGCAAATCATCCCGATCCGGTACGTCGAGGCCGAACAGCTGGCCAAGGACTTGGCGTCGTTCATTTCGCCGCAGGCCACCTTCGTGGCCAATGCGGCGGGCAACTCCATCGTGATGACCGACACCCAAGCCAATATCCGGCACATGGTGGAGATCATCAAGGCCATCGACTCGAGTGCCGAGGCCGAGACCGAGATCCGCGTGTTCCACCTCACGCATGCCAGTCCTTCCGATGTGGCCACGGCCCTGTCCGGGGTGTTCCCCAGCAGCAGCGGATCGGGCAACAACAACCAGGCCCCGGTGCGCTTTGGCGGGGGGCCCTTCGGCGGGGGTGGTTTTGCCGCGATGATGGGCGGCTTCGGTGGACGCGGTGGTGGGGGCTCCGGCGGCGGACGGAGCGGGGGTGGCGGCGGTTCGTCTTCCGGCCAGAACGACCGTATCCGCAGGGCCTCCCAGGTCCTGGCCGTTCCCGATGCGCGGACGTCATCGGTGATCGTGACCGCGTCCAAGGACCTGATGGCGCAGATCACCGGCATGGTGCGGGAATTGGATGTGCCTTCGATCCGTGACCAGCAGGTCCATGTCTTCCGCATGAACAATGGCGATCCGCAACAGGCCGTGCAGGTGCTGCAGAACATGTTCCAGAGCACCACCTCCGGCCGGTCCGGTACCGGCGGCAACTCCCAGAACAGCGCCTTGATGCAACGACAGCAGAACAACAACCAGACGACCGGCAGCAGCGGCGGCGGCGGCTCCGGCTCCTTCGGGAACAGCGGCGGTGGCCGCTCGGGCGGGCAGCTGTTCTGAACCCAAGCACCTTGAACGATCCCAGAATGAAAACCAGTGGTTCACTCCTTTCGCGGTTCCTTCCCGCAGCGCCGACACCCCGCGTGTGGGCCGCGGTCCTCGGGTTGGCCATCGCCCTGCCCACCGTCGCCCAGCAGCGGGGCGGCGGGTTCGGCGGCGGCGGCGGTGGCGGTGGGTTTGGAGGTTTCGGCGGTGGTGGTTTTGGCGGTGGCGGTGGCGGCAATCGCGGCACCGGAGCCTCCAGCCTCTACAACAACAACGGCACCGTCGGCAGCGCCCTCATCTCGGTCGATCCGCAGACCCACAATCTGGTGGTCATCGCCGATGCCCAGACGGCCCTGCAGATCAGCAACGTCATCCGCAACCTGGATTCACCGAAGCCCCAGGTCCTCATCAAGGTGGTCTTCATGGAGGTCCAGCGGAACAACGGCTCCGAACTCGGTGTCGAGGGCGCCTGGGCCAAGAACAACATCGGAAACAACATCAGCAGCGGCGGCGGCACGGTGATGGGCCTTTCGGGCGTCAACAATGTCACCACCAACCTGAACGGATTGGGCCAGTCCATGGGAACGGCCCTGACGCCGTCTTCCACGGGAGCTGGCGGCGGCGGGCTCTATCAGATCGCCGGCTCCGAGTTCCAGGCCACCCTCCGAGCGGTGGCCACCTCGGGCAAGGCGCAGGTGCTTTCCCGCCCGTCGATCATCGCCCGTGACGGCCAGCTGGCCCGCATCGTGGTGGGTCAGCAGGTGCCTTTGCCCAGTGGTGTGTCGTACGCGACGTCCGGCGCCAACACGATTCCCATCATCAACGTCACCTACAATGACGTGGGTATCATCCTGAACGTCACGCCGTTCATCGGTTCCAACGGCCAGGTGGAGATGATCGTGCAGCCGCAGATCTCCTCGGTGTCACCGACGGAACGCCAATCCCTTTCGGAGGATGTCTCGGCGCCGTACATCAACGTGCGCTCGGCCGATACGGTGGTGGTCACGCCGAATGCCGAGACGGTGGTCATCGGGGGTTTGATCTCCAACAACCAGTCGCAGAGCGAGAAGAAGGTGCCCTACCTCGGGGACATCCCGGTGCTGGGCAATTTGTTCAAGACCCGCGCCAAGAGCGACGCCAAGACCGAGCTGCTCATCTTCCTGACGCCCTACATCCTTCAGGCTCCCTCGCAGTTGGCCCAGTTGACGACCAAGGAGACGCATCAGGCCTCGATGATCACCAACTCGGTGACCGAGAATGATCTCAATCGCTTCCTCGAAAAAGTCCCGGTCAAGCCCGAGACCCCGGCTCCGGCCCCGAAGTCCAAGAGCCTGTTCAAGAAGTGAGCGCCGGTTCGCTGTGGGAACCGGCCAGTGGGGGATTGGCGGTTCCCGGGTCAAAGTGTCGTTGACGGGAAATTGACCGACCAACAGGGTCGGGTCTCGGAGTCTGCGGGGATCCTCGGGAACGGAGGCCCTCGGAGGCTCTCCTTCTCCTTGATTTATGAGCAAACTCGATTCCGTTTACGCGAAACTGCAGGTCAGGACCGGGGCCAAGATGGCCCTCATCGTCCTCGACGGCCTCGGTGATCTGGCCACCCGCTCCCAGAATTGGATGACGCCTCTGGAGGCGGCCAAGACCCCCAACCTCGACGCCCTCACCCAATCGGGTTGCGCCCAGGGGCGCATGATCCCGGTGGCTCCCGGCATCACGCCCGGTTCCGGCCCCGGACACCTGGCGCTCTTCGGCTATGATCCCATCGAGTGGGAGGTCGGCCGCGGAGTGATCGAAACGCTGGGTCTGGGCATCGAGCTCAAGAACGGCGATGTCGCCGCTCGGGCCAATTTCTGCACTCTCGATGCCAAGGGCATCGTCACCGACCGCCGCGCCGGACGCATCGCGACCGAGGTCTGCGAGCGCCTGTGCGGGATCCTGTCCTCCAAGATCCAGAAGATCGGGTCGACCGAGGTCCACATCTACCCGGGCAAGGAACACCGCTTCGTGGTGGTCTTCCGCGGTCAGGGTCTTGAAGGACCGCTCACCGACACCGATCCCAATCGCGAGGGGTTGCCGATCGCCGAGGCCAAGCCTGCCGATCCGCAGAATGCCGGCCAGAAGAAGGTGGCCAAGCTCATCGCCGATTTCTACAAGTTGGCACTCCCGCTCCTGGCCGGCGAGAAGACCGCCAATGGATTCCTCATGCGCGGTGTGGCCCATCAGCCCGACATCCCGACCTTCGAGCAGCGCTACGGACTCAAGGCCGCGGCCATCGCGGTGTATCCGATGTACAAGGGTCTGAGCCAGTTGGTCGGCATGGTGAAGATCGAGGGCCCCGAGACGATCGCTCAGCAGTTCGAGAGGTATGTGAAGGAATACGACCAGTACGATTTCTTCTTCATCCACTACAAGTACACCGACAAGGCCGGCGAAGACGGGAACTTCGCCGCCAAGGTCAAGGCCATCGAAGACTTCGATGCGGCCCTGCCGATCTTGATGGCCAAGATGCCCGATGTGTTGGCCATCACCGGCGACCATTCCACGCCCGTGGCGGTGAAGGGTCATTCGTGGCACCCGCAGCCCGTGCTCATCCATTCGGAGATCAGCGGCAGCGACAAGCTGGCCCGCTTCACCGAGACCGGAGCCAATTCCGGATCGTTGGGCATCTTCGAAGCCAAGTATCTCATCCGCCTGATGCAGGCCAACGGCCGCATGTTCGACAAGTACGGCGCCTGATGGGTTCGTCGTCCATCGATTCGCCATTCCCGGTCGACAGGGACGGAACCCTCCGGGGTCCGTCCCTGTTTCGATTCTCTCACCGGACGGGCTTCAAGCGGTGATGGAAAACCCTCGAACTGCGGTCCACCGAGACGCGGTGTGACTCGGCCGATCCCGGACCCGTTTCCTGGACCTGTCCGCATCGCTCTCACGTGGGTTCCCCCGAGGAAGATTCCGTCCCCGGATCGCATGCCAGCCCGATCGGCTCGGCCCGAAGTCGGACGGTTGATCGGCGCAACCCTCTTCAAGACACGCCGTCACCGTTCGGTCAACGATGCATCCGATTTCCATGATGCCCCCCAAGCCTCCAGGACAAGCTTCCCGAGCACGGGTTGCGCTCCGCTTGCCGTCGTTGGCCCACGCGCGTGCCGACCTTTCCGCCGGAATCGTGGTGTTCCTGATCGCCTTGCCGCTCTGTCTGGGCGTGGCACTGGCCTCCGGGGCCCCGGTGTTGAGCGGGGTCATCGCCGGAGTGGTGGGAGGCGTGATCGTGGCGCTCTTTTCCGGATCGGAACTCAGTGTCAGCGGTCCGGCCGCGGGCTTGGCCGTGATCGCGTTCAATTCCATCGTGGAGTTGAGGACCTTCGAGGCCTTCACCCTGGCGGTGTGCCTGTCCGGCGGAATGCAGATGGTCATCGCACGGCTCCGAGCCGGAGTGATCGGCGACTTCATTCCCAACCGGGTGATCAAGGGGATGCTGGCCGGTATCGGCATCGTGATCATCCTGAAGCAGATCCCCCACGCGATGGGCGACGACAACGATTTCGTCGGCGACGAGAGCTTTCAGCAGGCCGATCATCTGAACACATTCAATGAAGTCTTCCGCTCGGTGAGCACGGTCAACTGGGGTGCCATCCTCATCAGCGGGCTTTCTCTGCTCATCTTGTTCGGTTGGGATCATCCGGCCATCAAACGGCGCCACTGGTCCCGCCTGGTGCCCGCTCCGTTGATCTGTGTGATCCTGGGCACGCTCCTGAACGAGCTCTTCAAGGCGATCGTCCCGTCCTGGGCGCTGTGGCCCGCCCATCGTCATCTGGTCGAATTGCCGGTGATGGGCTCGGTCCTGGAAGGGTGGGAGGCGTTGCGGTTCCCGGATCTTTCCCGCATCGGCGATCCGCTCGTCTGGAAGGTCGCACTGACCCTCGCCATCGTCGGAGGTCTGCAATCTCTCCTGAGCCTGGAGGCCGGCGACAGGCTTGATCCTGCCAGGCGGATCTCCGATCCCCATGCGGAGTTGCGGGCTCAAGGATTTGGCAATCTGGTCTCCGGTCTCCTCGGGGGTTTGCCGGTGGCATCCGTGATCGTCCGCTCGTCGGCCAACATCCATGCCGGTGCCAAGACCCGCCTCGCGTCGATGATCCACGGGCTGCTGCTGCTGGCGGCGGCCCTCCTGATCCCCACCGTGCTGAACCGGGTTCCCTTGGCCTGCCTCGCCGCGATCCTGTTGGCCGTCGGATACAGGCTGTCGTCCTGGGCGATCATCCGCTCCGTCTGGAAGGAGGGTTGGTCCCAATTCCTGCCTTTCGCCATCACGGTGGTGGGAATCGTCTTCACCGACCTTCTCAAGGGAATCCTGATCGGCCTCGCCGTGAGCGTCTTCTTTGTGATGCGGGGCTACACCCGGACGGCCGTGACTCTGGTCCAGGACGGTCAGAACTATTTGATCCGTCTCAACAAGGACCTCACCTTCGTCAACAAGCAGGAACTCAAGGCCCGACTCAGGGAAATCCCCGACGGTGCCCGTCTGGTGATCGACGGGGTCCGAGCCCACTACGTGGATCACGATGCGGTCGAGGTGATCCGGGAGTTCTGCCAATCGGCACCGACGCGGGGCATCGACACCCAGTGCCGGAGAGTCCAAGGCATCACCCACACCTGAAGCGCCCATGCAAAGCCACCAACGATTGCTGCTCAACAACCAGGCCTGGGTCGCAGACAAGATGAGTCTGCGGCCCGACTTCTTCACCCGGTACTCGGAAGGTCAGAAGCCGGAGTTCCTGTGGATCGGATGCTCCGACAGCCGGGTCCCTGCCGAGGAGGTCACCGGGGTGGAACCCGGTGAATTGTTCGTCCACCGCAATGTGGCCAACCTGGTGGTGCACACCGATTTCAACATGCTGAGCGTGGTGCAGTACGCGGTCGAGGTGCTGCAAGTGAAGCACATCATCGTGTGCGGCCACTATGGATGCGGTGGCGTGAAGACCGCGCTGAGTCGGATGCACCTCGGGTTGATCAACAAGTGGCTCCGTCACATCAAGGACGTGTACCGGACCCATGCGGCCGAATTGCAGAGTATTCCCGACGAGGAGCGCCGGATCGAACGTCTGGTCGAGTTGAACGTGGCCGAGCAGGTCCACAACCTGGCCGAGCTGTCGTTCGTCCAATTGGCCTGGAAACGCCGGCATCAGCCCACCCTCCATGGGTGGGTCTACGACATCCATACGGGTCGCCTCAAGACGGTCACCCAGATGGAACCGGGTCAACCGCTCGACCCGATCTACTCTTACGAGTTCCCAGAAGAGTGAGGATGGGGGAAAGACCGGGACGGTTCGCCGTGCGGCCTGCGACCACCACGCTGGCGGCACTTGATCGGAAAGCATCCGCGGCGCAGTTTACTCCCATGCACCCGCAGTTGCCGACCCCGATCCTGGAATCCCTCAAGGCCTCCACACGGCGGCGTTTTCTCCAGCATTGCGGGACCGGCATGGGTGCCCTGGCATTGAGCAGCCTGCTCAATCCATCGCTGCAGGCCGCGGCACCCGATTCCGGACCGGCATTGAAGTCGCCGCATTTCGCGCCCAAGGCCAAGAACATCATCTACCTGTTCCAGTCGGGCGGGCCGTCGCACCTCGACCTGTTCGACCCGAAGCCCGAACTCACCAAGCGCGACGGTCAGAGGGTTCCCGAGGAATTGGTGAAGAACATCCGGTTGGCCCAGATCGGCAAGGAGTCGAAACTGCTGGCCTCGCCGTACCGATTCTCGCGACACGGCAAGTCGGGAGCCTGGATCAGCGAACTCCTGCCGCACCTCGGTTCCATCGCCGATGAGGTCTGTTTCGTGAAGGGCTTCCACTCCGAGGCCTTCAATCATGATCCGGCGACCTTGTTCATGAACACCGGCTCCCAGTTGGCCGGGCGGCCCGGCATGGGTTCCTGGTTCAGCTATGGACTCGGCAGCGAGAACAAGGATTTGCCCGCCTTCGTGGTCATGATGACCGGCGTGGGTCAGCCCCTGACCAATGCGGCCTGGGGGAGCGGATTTCTGCCGACGGTCCATCAGGGGGTCACGTTGCGCTCGCAGGGCGATCCGGTCTTGTTCGTCGGCAATCCCCCGGGCATGGACCGCCAACGTCGCCGGCAGACTCTGGATGCGTTGAAGGACCTCAATCAGACCCGCTACGACGTCCTCCAGGATCCCGAGATCCAGACCCGCATCGCCTCCTACGAGTTGGCCTACCGCATGCAGACCAGCGTGCCCGAGGTCATGGACATCTCGGGCGAAGCCCCGCGGGTGCACGAGGCCTACGGCACCACCCCGGGTCGGGCCTCCTTCGCCAACAATTGCCTCCTGGCCCGACGCCTGGTCGAACGCGGGGTGCGCTTCGTGCAATTGTATCACCGGGGCTGGGATCACCATGGCGGGCCCGATGGCAATCTGGTCTTCGACCTCAAGAAGCGCTGTGCCGAGACCGACCAGCCGTCGGTGGCCCTCATCAAGGACCTCAAGGAGCGGGGATTGCTCGATGAAACCCTGGTCTTGTGGGGTGGAGAGTTCGGGCGCACTCCGATGATGCAGGGAGCGCTGCGACCGGACCAGATCGGTCGCGACCACCATCCGCACGGATACACCATCTGGATGGCCGGTGGCGGCATCAAACCGGGCACCGTGCATGGCGGCACCGACGACTTCGGATTCTACGCCGTCGAGAACAAGGTCCACGTGCACGATCTCCACGCCACGCTCCTGCACCTCTTCGGGGTCGATCACCTCAAGCTGACCTACCGCTTCCAGGGCCGCGATTTCCGTCTCACCGATGTCCACGGTGAGGTGATCCGCGGCATTCTGGCCTAGTGCGATCACGCCGGGGATGGTGATAACTCGTCGCCCCTGTGCGTTGACGCTGCCGGAAGAGGTTTCCATATTGGCCGGCCGATGACGTTCGACCTCACCGAGATGCTGCAGGACTGGGATTACAAACCCGGTCAGGTGGTGGCGCGCCGTTTCCAGGGCAAGGATGGGGATAAGATCCAGTTGCGCGTCGATCTCGGAATCCTCCAGATGAACGTGGAGGGTCGGCCCGACGGCAAGAAACCCATGGGGCACGAGTCCTGGTTTCATTTCTACCGGAAGCGCTCCGAACAGGCGCCGATGGGGGCCGACGGCGAGAATCCCGAGTTCGCACTCGGGTCCGAGGAGTGCGGGCGTCTCCAGCAGGAGTCCATCCAGTACCACCACCGGTACATCTGTTTTTTCCAGCTCAAGGATTACGAGGCCGTGGAGCGCGATTGCGCCCGGAATCTCGAGGTCTTCGGGTTCGTGGACCGGTTCGCCGAATCCGACGAATTGGCGTGGAGCGTGGTGCAATTCACCCCCCAGCTGACGATGATGCGCACCCGCGCCCGCGGCGAAGGGTGCCTCCAGAAGAGCGACCGGGAGGCCGCCCTCGTCGCCATCGAGTCGGGCATCGCCGAATTGTCCGAATTCTACCGCGAGCACGAACGCGAGGAACTCATCGATCAGAGCGGCGAGATCCAATCGCTGCGGGCCTGGCTCGACGAGATCCGCACCAAACCGCCGCAGAACGAGATCGAGCGCCTGCGCTTCGCGCTCGCCGAGGCCATCCGGATCGAGGACTACGAGAAGGCCGCCGAGGTCCGCGACCAGCTGCGCAAACTCCAAGCTTCCGAAACATGAGCCTCCAACAACGCGTCACCGACGAACTCAAATCCTCCATGATGGCCCGCCAGGCCGTCCGAACCGGAACGCTCCGGATGCTCAAGGCGGCTCTCGGCTACGCCCAGATCGAGAAGAAGACCGAGACACTCTCCGACGCCGACGTGATGGCGGTCATCCAGCGCGAGGCCAAGAAGCGCCGCGATTCCATCGAAGAGTTCGAAAAAGCCGGGCGCGCCGAAATGGCCGCCAATGAAAAGGCCGAGCTGGAGGTGTTGTCCGAATTCCTGCCCAAGCCCCTGTCGGCCGAGGAATTGGAGAGCCTGGTTCGTGCGGTCATCGCCGAGGTCGGTGCCGCCTCCAAGAAGGACATGGGCCTCGTCATGAAGGCCACCCAGGCCAAGATCGATGGCCGGGCCGACGGCAAGACGGTCAGCGCCCTCGTGTCGCGGCTTCTGCCTTGAGGTCGGCGAGGCCTGCGGATGTCCAGCCCCCATCAACCCTCCGACACCGCTTCCACGGCGGAGTTCATCCGCGCCCTGAAGACCTCGGCCGGCACCGCGCGGGCCGGAGACCAGACCATCGGGCAGTTCCTCGACCAGTTGGGTCAGGGCAATGCCTGGCTCATCGCCCTGATCCTCACCCTGCCCTTCATCCAACCCCTTCCCACCGGGCCGATCGCCACCTTCGGGGGTCTGGCCTTCGCCGGGATGGGGTGGCGTCTGATCCGCGGAGACGAGTCGGTATGGCTTCCGATTCGTATCCGATCGACGCGACCCGGCAGCAGCACCTGGAACGCCTTCTCCGGGTTCGGATGCGGATTGCTGAGGCTCGTCGGTCGGGTGAGTCGCACCGAGCGCATGGTGTGGTTGGTGGAGGCGGTCGGTCGGCGGGGGGCCGGTTGGATGATCCTGCTTGGCGGACTGTTGGTGGCTGTCCCCTTTCTGGTGGTTCCTCTCCAGAACTCCCTGCCCGCCCTCATCGTCTTTTTCGCCTGCGTGGGCCGTCTTCAGCGCGACGGGGTCATGTACTTGCTGGCCCTCCTGAGTCTGGTGGTCACCCTGGTGTATTTCGCCCTGGTCACCTGGGTCCTCTTCTTCGCCGCCGAGCAGTCGTGGATGTGGTTGCGGGGAATCTTGAAGGCCTGAGTCTTCAAGGCCTGAGTCTTGAAAGCCCGATCCCAGGACTGGATCCAAGCACTGGATCCAAACTCTGGAATTGAGACGATCCGATCCGGCGGATCAGCCCAGCACCGATCCCTTATGGGTTCGTCCCCGATTCGGTCGCCGTGGCGTGGTGAAGACAAGAACGGCAAAATAGCACTTGTGAAACTTTTCACAATCGCCCAACTTCGTTTCACCATTCGTCGGTTCAACCCTCGGCTGGGCGCCATTGCGCCTCCGAAGACCGTCGATATTGGATCCGTTCACATGCGTTTGCCCAGTTTCTTCACTGCCCTGGCCGTCCTGGTCGGAACCGGACTCGTGGCTGTGGCTGCCGACCCCGGAACCGCTCATGCGGTGAACCACGGGGCCGCCCATGCCGCCCATGCCGAAGAGGGTCTGCCGTTGGCCGCTCCGGTTCTGGTCGATCTCGGATGGTTCAAGGTGACCAATTCGATGTTGGTGATGGCTCTGGTTTCCCTGGGCCTCATCACCTTCGCCCAGTTGGCCACGCGCAAGGTGCAGGAGGTTCCCCAAGGCCTGCAGAATGCGGCCGAGTGGATCGTGGAATCGCTGCGCGACTTCCTCGGCGGCATCCTCGGTGCCAAGCTGGCCCGCGAGACCTTCTGGTTCTTCGCCACCGTCTTCCTGTTCATCATGTCGGCCAATTGGTTCGGGCTGTTGCCGGGTGTCGGATCGGTCGGATTCGGCCATCCCGACGCCAGCGGGGCCTTGCACCACATTTCCCGTCCGTTGCTGCGGGGCGCCGATGCCGACCTCAACATGACCTTCGCTCTGGCGGTGGGATTCTTCCTCTGCTGGCTGTTCTGGTCGATCAAGGCCAACGGAGTCGGTGGGTTCCTGTCCCACATCTTCGTGTATCACGGAGAAGACAAGGGCATCCTGAAGGTGCTGCTCTTGGTCATGTTCTTCCTCGTGGGATTCCTCGAGGTCATCTCCATCATGATCCGACCGATCTCGCTGACCTTCCGTCTCTTCGGAAACGTCTATGCGGGTGAGTCCCTGCTGGAAACGATGCTCAATCTGGGCGGCCCGATCTTCGGTTGGCTCGTCGCCCTGCCCTTCTACGGCTTGGAGCTCATGGTCGGCCTCATCCAAGCGCTGGTATTCACTCTTCTGACCGCGGTGTTCACCTCCCTCATGTGCACTCATTCCGAGGAGCACACCGAGGAGGGTGGCCACCACTGAGCAACCTTTGAATCCTTTCGACCGCCGGACCGTGGCATGATCTGCGGGGGCGGTCGTGAAACACCAACACAAGAAAACATGAACGGAAACATCGCCATCGCCGGCGCCGCCTTGGGCGGCACGATCGCCCTCGGACTCATCGGCTACAAGGCCGCGGAAGCCGTCGGTCGTAATCCGGGTGCTTCTGGCAAGATCCTCGTGCAGGCGCTGCTCAGCGCCGCGCTCGCGGAAGGCGCCCTCATCATCACCATCCTGATGGGCAAGTAACCCTCACGGGGCCGTGAAAACGGTCCCGTGTTCCCCCTTTTTCCACTGCGTATGTATTCGGGTTTCCTCCTGGCCGCCACCGAGGGTGGCGTCGTCGACGGTCTCAAGCACACGGCGACCGAGGTGGGCGAGAAGTTTGGATTCAACACCCAACTCTTCGTCTCCCAATTCATCGGTTTCTTCGTCCTTGCGTTCCTCCTCCAGCGCTTTGCCTTCAAGCCGATATTGGCCTTGTTGGAAGACCGTCGGGCCAACATCGCCCAGGGTTTGGCCGATGCCACCCGCGCTCGCGAGGATTTGGCCGTCGCCCATCGCAAGGCGCAGGATCTTCTTGCTGAAACCGGGACCCAGACCCATCGGATCATGGAAGAGTCCCGTGTCGCAGCAGCCCGTGTCGCTGAGACCGAGACCCAGAAAGCGGTTGCCGCGGCAGCCGACATCATTGCCAAGGCTCGTCATTCCAATGAGGCCGAGTTGGCTCGCCTGAAAGCCGAGCTTCGCAAGGAATTCGGAAGATTGGTCGTCGCTGCCAGCATGGAAGTCACCGGCAAGATCCTCACGCTGGAAGACCAGAAGCGATTGGCCGAGGAAACCCAGCGGCAGATTGCCGCCTGAGTCGCCCGTAGGAACCTCCTCCCAGACCCACCTTCAGGATGAAGATCGGAAAACAAGCCCGTCGCGATGCCAAGGACCTCTTTCTGGCCTGCAGGCGCGACGGTGTGCTGGATGAAACTCGGGTGCGCCAGACCGTCACTCAGGTTCTGGCCTCCAAGCCCCGGAACTATCTGGCCGCCCTGACGCACTTCCAGCGTCTGGTCGAGCTCGACATCCAGAGCCGCACCGTCCGCATCGAGAACGCCGTGCCCACGTCCGAGTCCCTGATGGCCGATATCAAGACCAGCCTGACCGGACGTTACGGAGCGGGTCTGGACTTCCAGTTCTTTGTGGATCCCACCCTGATCGGCGGGCTCCGCATCCGGATCGGCAGCGATGTGTTTGATGGCACCGTGAAATCACGGTTGGCCGACCTCGAGACCCGTTTTTAACCATCAATTCCAACTTTCGTACAGTCGAACAATCCCACAGACGACATGAGTTCCCTGCTCCAAGAAATTGAGGCCCAGATCGCCG